>JAAUYB010120323.1_pt1 | contig 20598 bp, 27 predicted proteins | sample 7278071 | NCBI WGS metagenome assembly JAAUYB01 (sample SAMN14350121, study PRJNA611818) | marine sediment metagenome | isolation source: surface marine sediment (1.8m) | place: French Polynesia: Moorea | collected 2018-08 | reverse complement strand
TTCTACAAACTGGGGCCAGTTGCGTTGCTTATATCCACCGCCTACGCAAAAATACTACCACAGCTGCGGTTGAAAAAAACGAATTCCATCCGTTGACAAATGTTCAACGCAGAGATCTGGGAATGCCCAGTGCTCATTTTTCTTTAAATCTAAAAAGTTTAGGAAGACATTGCTCGTTGAAGAAAACTGTTCTGCAAATTGCGCCAATGTAGCGCGTTTGCAAGTGTTTGCAGAAGATCGGAAGATTGCAGTGCCAGCAAGATCCAAAATGTGGTCAATATTTCGTCTTGCGTTGGCTCTGACTTTTTGCTTAATTCATACAGTTTGCGCGTTCAACGTCGATGTGCAAAGTGCGATTGTTCATGATGGGCCGAGAGGATCTTGCGACAGAGAGTGCATGTTTGGCTTTTCCGTGGCGCAGCACATGGAAAATGGCCGTTCGTGGTAAGTTTTAAAAGAACTGCCCTACTATGGGCGTATTTTTATTCTATACGCAGAATAAAACATTTCGTGACCACTGAAGCATAAAAATCATGCATGCAAACAAAAAAGGGAGGCAACGCCCTATTTTTCGCACGACTTTACGAACATATGCGGGGAAATTAAAAGCAAGCAATCCCGGCAAAAAAAAACAGTAAACCAGTATATTAAGCATTTTGACAGCCAAGAAAAAGCCCCATGCAATTCAGGAGTCGTAGCCATTATACTACGCTACGGGGGCCGCCCCCATCAAAAGATAGATGTTTTACAATTATTTTTCGTTAAAAAATCTTTACATCAAACGCCTTTCATTTCGAATATATCAGGTTGTTAGTGGGGGCCCCGCACGCACAGACAAGGCAACCTGGTTTGGACCACCCGGGCGCCGTCTACAAGTGCAAGCCGAGGGATCCAGCCAGCTGCGACATCATACCTTTCGACGAAGACGGTGAGGAGTCATCGGCAGCCGGGATATGGGCTTTTTGGTTCTTCCAACCTTTATTTCTTCTCGTTTTTCCAGGCAACTCCCTCGCCCCCACTGGCCAGCAGTACGACATCAAGTCGGGGCAGTGGTTCGGGTCGGTCGTGAGGTCCTCCGGGGAAAACGGAACTATCCTGGCGAGTGCAAATTCTCCCCTATGTACATAATCGTGTGGAGAAGTAATTCCCTTTTTCTCCTCCCTCTCTCTTCCAGGCATGTGCTCCCCGCTACATCTATTACGTGTTCATGAACCGGATGGACCCCGTGGGCGTGTGCTACACCGCCCGCGGGGTCAACAGATCCGCCGTCAGACAGGCCAAGTCCTTCAGGCCATGTGTCGAACTAGGTGAACACATTTCTCCGCCCGCGCTAATCCTTTTTCGCCGTCGTCTCTTTTCCAGGCCTGTTCGCCCAGATACGTGTGGTTCTCATACAGTCTGAAGCGTAGGGAGCCCATAGGCACTTGTTTCACGGCAGACGAGCAGTTCAACAACGTTAGAAAGTTTTCGCCGTGTCAAACAAGTGAGCAAAATTTGCAACAACAAGCCTTTCCCGAAACAAAGGTCATTGCGAGAGAGTTATATCCTGAGAGGGGAAAGGGGCAAACAGAAACATACAGTACTTTTTTTCGAGCCATACCCGTACTCCTACTCCCCGTTTCCCCCAAAATAAAAGAAAACTTGAGGCAGCAAATCAAGCAATATCCCATCCTAACCATACTTGTCCCACTTGTCCCATTTTACGAGCCTTTCATACCGACATTATTCGATAATCGATGTCCGATCTTGCCGTCTTACGAGACAAAAAAGATGTTTTTTACTTCTTCAGACTGGAGATGGCGTGTTTTGCTTCGAAAAGAAGTAGCATGACACGATGCAACTTTCTTTTGGCGGAGCTCACGAAACTTTTTTGAAACACGTTACACTCGTAGGTTTTTTATTTATTTACAGAAAATCGACATGAAAAATGCTAGTTGGCAGCCCTAAGTCTCTTTTTTGGCATTTTCCAAGTGCACAACTGCGTACTTATTCTGTATGCATATTATATTGTTGCCTTCCCTCATATTCAGAAAAGAACTTTTGCAACATTCCATATTTAAATGATCTGGCAACTCTTTTTTGCGTCATTATCAGCTGCTGCCTGGCCGCCTGATACAGCCAATCGCCGCTGCTTTTTAGACGTTCATTGGCAGCTGCCAGTACCTGTCCTCTATTATCGTTGCCAGGGCCAGGGCCAGGGCCAGGCATAACGCAAGCAATAATAACAGTAATCAGTGTCAGTGACCTCCATAGTGATGGGTAGTGACTGGGTACAAGTCAAAAAATTACGAATCGAATCAAGTCGAATTAGCCAGGGTTACGATTCGATTCGAATCAGTAATCGAATCCAAGTTATGCAGTTAAATGATTTTAAATCCCAAGTGGTTCCCATTTTTTCAGTTTCTTTTAACTTTTTTACTTTACACTGACAATCCATGTCCTTTGCTCCGAAATCTATTTTTTTTTACTTTTCCCCCTATTTTTGAGTAATCGAGTCTTGAAATTTCGAATCGAGTCGACCAGTCGGATCAAATTGGCCAAATAGGGGGTGGAGTCGAATCGAATCGTATTCGGATTCGTACCCATCACTAGACCTCCAGACCTCCACTATCCCCGGACTGAGACAACAACAAAGAGCGGTGTCTCGTCTCACTTGCCCCGTCATTTCGAGGAGAGCCAGGTTCGTAAGCGCAAGATCAGTACCGGATCAGTATTTGCAGACGCCACCAAGCATTTTTCTTTTGCTGCCTCACGTCTTTCTTGCTTTATTTATTCGCCTGAAATTGAAATTCCCCCTTGGGCCAAGACTAGTGCTTGACGTCGTGGCGGAAATGGCCGACAAATCAATGTAGTTTTCTCCCCAAAAACCTCTCTCTTGACCTTGTTCCCATGACTCGCAAGTCATGGGGAAAACCTTTTACGCTCACATTCTTTAAACATATAATTCCACGGCTAAAAACCTAAGTAACCTGATAGGTCACCCACCACCCTCTCATCAACCAAAGGGGATTTTGGACAATCCTTGGTTAACCTCGGAATAACGTTAGCCTTACAGTTCTCTCTTTCATCTTACAGGACTAAAAGTTGAAGATAAACCATATTGATAAAACACCTCCCCTTAACAAAACCTGACAACACCAGGTTGTTTGAGTTTACCAACGATAGCATGGCCAAGCGTGCCAAGTCAAAACGAACCCCAACCAACCTCTAAAGCAAGAATTAAAGCCTCCACACTTTAAAAAAAAACCACCACGTAACCAATCTACACGGAAGACTTGGCCAGCTAACCAGGTCACAGCTCCAGTTTTCATCGAACAGTAGGACTGGCATTTGGCTGGACACTTTGAGCAAAAGGGAACGCAAGAAAAAGTACTATTTACATGCAGGTACATTGCAGTTGCTTGGGGGGTCCAATCTTCAGTTTGAATCTGATTGTCCAGTAGGATCTTCTTCAATCTTTTTCTTCACCTATGTTAGGCATCTATATGAGCGGAAACGGCAGTACTTCTGTCGGCGGAGGCGGAGGAGGCGAGATGATTCGAGTGGTTCCCGTGGGGAGGAGAACCGACTACGTCAAATTGCAACCGGTGGATCAGGACAGCAGCTCCTCCTTCTCCAACCTGTACATGGTTTGCGACTTTGCCAAGTGGGAGAAGAGCTCTGGGGTGCACAAGGAGAGGGACCACTGTAAGGACAAGAAGGCTGACAACAAACAGCGGCGAGAGAAACAACAACAACATCACTTTCCTCACTCGCAATCTTGTAGGTGACGTTGTAGAGCTGGTTAACGGGGAAAACGTACTTGTGGGTAAGAAGAGTTGTCCAGGGCGACCGGACTGATTGGCTGGCTGTGTCTGTGTCGAATTGATCCGTGCTGATTCGCCGTTTCCTCTAGTTCGGATAGGGTTGTATGAAGAGTCCATGTTCCCCTTGTTGTTGATCTATGTTTAATTGTCCTGTGCGGAAACACAAGAAGAGGAACGACGCCACCACCACCACCGTTTCTTCCACTTCTTTCTCACGGAAATTTCCTCACCTTCTTTGTTCTTTCGCTTTTGCTTCAATGTCGCATTTCTCTTATGCAAAACTTTCTCGTTGTTGTTGTGCATGCTTCCTCACAGCACTTCTTCCTCTTTTTCGTGAGGCATTGTCTACGCAGCAACAATTCCGTTCAATGATGTTGTTGGGATAAAACCGGGGCTCTTTCGCAACGCAGAATCCAAATGCCAGAACAGATGGTGCATGTGTTATTATCGTTGTCGTGGGAGACCTATTGTAATTTATATAATTGTCCCAAAGCCACAGTAACCATAATGTCTCCTCACTCACTGACCCCTTCTAAAGTACTGCCGTTGCTGAACCACTGTACTCTTTGCAGGAAAATGGGGATACCATCGCCAGGGTTCCTGCCAAGCGGGGCTTGGAGCAGCAATCGCCGACGTGAGCACTTATTCTCAGAATTTTATGTATCTTACTTTTTCTCGCAATTTCTTGGTTTTCTTTGCAGAACGGGGAACAAGTTTTCATGGGCGCTCCCGGTTCCTGGTACTGGCAAGGTAAGCAGAAGCGTTCGATACAGGTACTGACAACAAGACAGGCATGGAAGTTGTTGACGTTTCATGGCGCAAATGGCTCTTTTGAATTGAGTTGATCTGGCGAACTTGTGCAAAACTGGTACTGTACTGTGATTACCACTACTACACCTTGCTTTAAACAAACCTTCATCCGTTGCGTTGGCATGTTAAACAGTTGCCCCTTGAACCCAGTTAAAAGAATTTTGGTGATTTGCCTGCCGTGAACCCAGTAAAAAGAGGCACAGGAAACCTCAAAATACTTTAAGCACACATCCTTTGTTGTAAGCACAAAACACAGTTAAAATAATGCAGTAACAAAAACATTCTGTTTTTCAGGACAAGTTTACTCACTTAACATATCCAACCCCAACATCCGTCGAAGGCCTATCGGAAGAGGTACACTAACATTTATAATACTACATAAGTTGCACCAAAATATTCGTAATAATTTGACGGACGTACAAAGACAGAATGAGAAAAAGCACCGTTGGTTGCACTATAATTGTCACACAACAATTCAGCTTTTCACCTTAAAAGTGCGCATTACAAATCAAACCAAGCTTTTTCCGGAGTGCAATCGCACTTGCACGAATATCTAAATTCACACTCGTTGAACCTTCAACTCCCCCCGGCACCTGCTTCCGTTTAACCTTGCCGGTGGACGTCCTCTTTGCAGTCGCCGCCGCCGCCGCCGCCGCCGCCGGGCCTAGAATTCCCGAGGGATACAAGATCGACCAATTTGACGCGCAAAGAGGAAAGTCCTTTTGCTCACCTTGATGCTCCGACAGAAGAACGTCGTCGTCGTGTCCAACGAACGCCTGCCCATTCTTCTGCTCCTCTCTTAGCGAATTAGACTTGTGTGCTAGCGTGTGTGTGACTGCATGCCTCATCATCCCTTGACCTTTGCGGCAAAATCTCCTTCTTCCAGCTTTCTTTCAGACTTTGTCGGCGTTTGCTAGGAAAAAACTTAATGCCTCACGAAATTCTGAACTTTTCCGCTGCAGCTTCTGCTTTTGTAGATATCTTGTGGGGCATTTCAATCGCTGCGTATTCAACGGCATAGACCTGTTCATATGCAATTTGCAAAAAGTAAAGGAAAGAAATACTTTCTCTTTGCTCCTCCGGGTCGAAAGAGGAAAAAGATAGCAGTAGATTGGCTTGCCAGCATTTCGATTTAATAATTACTTTAAATAATTGCGTCCCATTCCTGTGTTTAGGCCAAGTGTTCTCCCAGAACCTCGCCCACGTGCGCGACCAGGCCAAGACTGGCGAGGGATCGCCCGACGATGACGACTCGTACCTCGGGTACTCGGTGGCGACGGGGGAGTTCGACGGAGACCATAGCAGCGCGGACACCGCCGTGGGCATGCCAAGGGGAGCTGATCTCAGGGTGAGAGAACACTCAACTCAGCCAGTGTTACGGAAATTTGTCACCTCTGTTCCCTTTTTTTCATCAGGGAAAAGTTCTGATCTACGACTCCAAGCTGACGAACCAGCACAACCTGACTGGCGACCAGGTCGGGGCGTACTTCGGTTACTCCATCGCCTCTGGAGACTTCAACGGCGACGGGTTGGACGATCTCGTGATTGGCTCGCCAATGTGGACGGACTTCTCCAAGGGGCAGACTGGAAAGTTCGAGACCGGAAGAGTGTTTGTCGTCTTCCAGGATGAAACCGTAAGAACAAGGGGATATAAAGTTGAGAGAGCAAATTCTCTCACAAAACTCTGTTCCCCCTTTGCAGCACAAGTTCAAGAAGTTCCAGACCCTGGAGGGCAACCGCCGCCACAAGGCTCGCTTCGGCCTGTCCGTGGCCAGCGCCGGCAACATCAACCTGGACGGCCTCAGCGCCTCCAACCGCCGCGGCGTCGAGGACCTGGTGGTGGGGGCGCCCTACGACGGGGAGGACGGGAGGGGGGCCGTGTACATCTACCTCGGCGGCTCCGACGGCGTCGTCTCCGACATCGCCCAGGTCATCCACGCCGCGGACATCAACGGGGGGATGAGGACCTTCGGGTGGTCTCTCTCGGCGGGGATGGACCTGGACAGGAACGAGTATCCGGATCTCCTGGTTGGCGCGTACGAGTCCGCCAACGCGGTCTTCCTCAGGTCGGCACCCGTGGTCCACCTGGACACAAAGGTGAAAAAAGACATCAGACATTGAATGCGTTGATTCAATGTTCGAATCTTCAAGAGTCAAATTGAATTTTGATGGCATGTAATAAGACAATTTCGTAATTTTCGTTGCAGATAATGTTCCGAACGGGCAACAGCCGCCAGATTGACCTTGACATCAAAAAGTGCCAGAAGCGAGACGGGACCAGAGTGCCTTGCGTCGACTTCGAGTCTACAATCTCCTACGGCGTAGCACCGGGGGCTCCAGACCAAATACGTGCGTACACATAGCATACGCATATTCAAAACCGATGTCATTTTTATACTCTGCATGTTAATATTCCAGAATTGGAGCTTATGTACGTCCTTGACGCCAAGAAGGACAAGACCAAGAGGATGTTCTTCCTGTCCAAGGAGAACCGCAGCCAGATGAACAAGACCGTCACCATCCGCAAGGGCTCCACCTTCCAGGACACCCACACCGTCTACCTCTCCGGCTCCAACGTCCACGACAAGTTGACCAGCCTGGACGTGCAGATGCACTATTCGCTGAGGAACGAGGGCTCGGGAGCGTTCAGGTCTTCTCGAGTAAGGAGGGACCAGCTGAGGCCGGTGCTGGGACAGTTCCAAAAGATGGCCGCCCACTCCATCACCATCCAGAAGAACTGCGGCCAGGACAACCTGTGCATCCCGGACCTCTCCGTGGAGGCCTCTCACGCCGGCGTCTACGTCATCGGGAGCAAGGAAAAGCTGGAGATAACTGCGCAGATTGTCAACACTGGCGAGGACGCGTTCAACGCCATGCTCTACCTCAGAGTGCCAGAGGGAGTAAACTACATCGGGGCCAACTCGAGCGATACTGCAGTCACTGTCCTCTGCTCGCCGCCAACAAAGGTATTTTTTTGTCAATAGTCAATCTTTAGTCAATCTTTCTTTCGAAAAGGGTGCCGGACCAAATGACCATACTATGTATATTCCTTGTTTTCAGTCCAACGACCGCACCCTTGAGTGCGAGGTAGGCAACCCGCTTCCCGCCAACTCCCGCGCCACCGTCCGCATCTTCCTGCAGCCCCTGGAGGAGAGGCAAGAGGAGTTCCTGGCCGAGTACGACTTCTACCTGGCCACCAACAGCTCCAACCAGGAGGAGGGCGCGGCCGCCAACCAGGACAACGAGCGCCTCATCCGCATCCCCATCAGCGTGTCCAGCGACTGGCGCGTCACCGGCACCTCCAAGCCCGAGTACGTCGAGTACAACATCTCCGAGCCGCTCCCCGCGCGCTACCAGTACGAGGACGAGCTCGGCGAGGAGGTGACGCACGTGTACGACGTCAAGAACCGCGGCCCCAGCGCCATCCAGGAGGCGGACGTGTTCATCATGTGGCCCAGCTTCAACGACGGCGGCGATCACCTGCTCTACTTGCTGGGAGTGGACTACGACAGGTCTCGCGTGCAGTGCAAGTCCATCCCGAACATCAACCCGCTCTACGTCAAGACGGTCGGATCGCGCGGATACTCTTCCGCCGTCTCAGCGGCGGCCGCCAACAACGGCGGCGGAGCAGCGGCAGCAGGATCAGGCTCCTCCTACAGTGCAGGAGGGAGCTCCTACTCTACATCGTCTCGATCGGGAGGTGGCGGCGGCGGCAGCGGCGGATTCTCCAGAACGCGGGCGTCTTCCACCAGCTTCGAGGCCAGGGGAGGAAACCAGCAGCAAGGATCCACCTACTACGAGAGGAACGAGGGAGGATACTCCGCGGGAGGCAACTCCAGGGAGAGCCAGTACGGTGCAGGAGCAGCAGGTAAAAGAGGAAGCCATTCTCAGGTTTGTGGCATTAGTTACATGCATCGTTTCCATGGCACAGGAGGAGAAGGTGAGCGGAGAGGAAGCGGCAGCTCTGACTCTGGATGGGTGAGGCAACCTGACGGAACCGTATCCAGATCATGGTCATCATGGTCCTCCTCTTCCTCCTCGGGATCAGGCGGTGCGGGATCTTCAGGCTCAGGAAGAGTTGTTGCTTCCTCCGGAGCCGAGGATGAGGGAACAAGGTAACAGACACTTTTTCTCAAATTATACATAACTGCTGTTTCCTCCATGAAAAACTGTTAAATACGAAGATATACACAAAACACTTATATAACGGGTGGCGCAGGCAAATCGATCCACCCTACCACAAGGAAGAAAAAATATATTATAAAAAAACTGCTGGTTTTTAAATGATTTTTCATGAAACAGAACTACCTGGAAAACATTTTGCCATTTTTTGGCAAATTCTTTGGACTCTGTGAGATCAAGCTAGAGATTCTGAAGTAGCAGAAGGGGTTCTTGGTGAAGTTGGACTTCAGCACTTGAAAATAAATGCACAAAAGGATGCAAAAACAGAATGAGGAGATACCCCATAGTCTCACCAAAAAGTGTTCAGCAAAAATTTTTTTTTTTAAAAAAGAAAAAAATCCTTCATCCGCCTTTGCTGCTGAACGAGTTCAGGGTGGGCATGGACATGGGAAAAAAGAGTTTGCTGCTCCAAAAAAACTGAAAAAGAGAGAAAAAAAGAGCCGTTTCACTCAACACAGGCAGTTTTTTCATACAGTGGGTGGCAGCAGGACTAGCAAGACCAGCAACAGCAGCAGAAACAACAACAGCAACAACAGCAGCAACATTTATTGATTGGATCGATTCGGCTGCGCCACCCGTTGTTAGTACAGTTCTCGAAACTGTAGTCCCGTTTTTCGTAGAAATGTACTTGTGGTGTTTCCAATGTCCAATTCGAGAAAGAAATCAATTCTTTATTTTTTCCAGATTCGGAAGCTCTCGCACCTACCACGGTTCCGGAGGCCACACCCTCGTGGCCGAGGGAGCGGAAGAGACCCAACTTGTGTCTGGCGGAGGAGGAGGAGGAGCAGGAGGAGAATCTTCCTACTCCGAGGAGACCTCTTTCCGCTACAACGGCGCTGGAAGCAGCGGAGGGGCCTCCGATGGAGGTGGAAGCGCTGGAGGAGGACGAGGGCGTGGAAGCAACTCCTACGACTACGAGAGAAGATACGAGTCCTCGTCGTCGTCGTCTTCCTACGGGGGCAGCAGCTCTGTCGGCGGCGGAGGTGGGCGGGGAGGGTACTCCTCATCCTCATCCTCGGAAATGGGAGGAGGAGGAAGCAGGGGCACCGTGGCCTCTTCCGGCTGGAAGCTGCTGGAGAACGGAACCTACATCCGCATCTACGACGCCAGGACGACCGCGAGGGGATCCGGTGGACAGCAGGGCTCGTCTTCTTACGGCGCCGGAGCAGAGTCCGCCTCTGCACTGGGAGGGGAGGGAGACCAAGAGCGAAACAGAAATGTCATCTTCAACGCTGCACGCGGCCCAGACAACTACCACGGCACCATGAGTCAGGACGAGCTGGAGAGGGAGGCCGGATCAAGGGTCTTCTCGTCATCGAATGAGGAGACGAGGAGGATAGTGGAGAACACACGGTACCAAGGAGGAGAGGGAGGAGCCGGCGGCGGCGGCGGCGGAGAGGGAGGAGGAAGGGGATTTGGCAGCACCATCCGTAACGGCGGAAGCGGTGGAGGCTCTTCGTCCTATGGAAGTTTCTCTGAGACCCACCGGAGGCAAGAGTCATCCTCCTCCTCGTCCTATGGAGGTGGAGGAGCTACCTCTGAGGGAGGAGGCTATGGCTACGAGGAATCCTACTCCTCTGGAGCAGGTGGAGGCCGCCGCACCAGTGCAGAGGACGAAGCCGAGGACGACGACGACGGTGCCCCACAGGGGAAGTGGGTCTGGTCAGAGGTGGAGAATAAGTGGGTTTGGCAGGAGGAGGGAGTCAGGGTGGGCGGTGGGGGCGGAGGAGGAGGAGGGAGCAGCAGCGGCGGGAACCACGACAGCGGTTGGGTGACCAGGCAGGACGGATCCAGGGCCAGGAGTTGGTCCAGCTGGTCAAGCTCGTCGTCTTCGTCGGGAGAAGGAGTCTCTTCTGGAGGTGGAGGTGGCGGAGGAGGAGGTCGCGTCAGATACGAGGAAGGCTCTTACGCTGAATCCAGAGGAAGGATGGGAGCGAGAGGTGGTGGTGGTGGCAGCCGTGGCGGTGGCGTAGGTGGAGAAGGCTACTTTGAATCCGGACACATCAACAGCGGCGGCGCGGAGGGTGGATCGGCGTCCTCCTCTTCCCACGGAGCCTCGAGCGGCGGCGGCGGCGGCGGCGGCGGCCAGGACGGCAGATACGAGGTCAGGATAACAGACCAGCAGGATTACCGTAGCCTCCATGCTATTGACATTTTTTTATATCTGAAATTAGGATTCTGGCTGGGTGAAGCAGGCTGACGGCACCTTTGTCCGTCGCCGTTCGCAGTGGTCTTCCAGCTCGTCCTACGGCGATGGCGGAGCCAACCTTAGCGCCGAGGATCGCGAGGCTCTTCACCGACAGCTGGAGGCAGAGAGGAGGAGGCAGGGAGGAGGCGGAGGAGGAGGATCTCAGGGGGGAGGGCACGGAACTAATTCGACCGGTACGTTTGTGTGTAGCTCTCGGGGCTCTCCTTGAAAAAGTGGCGAAAACATCAGAGCTAGAACCTGAATAATGAGTGGCTGTCATACATGGGCACGGAAGGAGGAATTACTCCCTTCCTGAAGGCCAAAGTACGAGCCCTACCCGACCCCACCCTGCCGGGCTCTTATTAGTACCCCCCACCCCCTGCTCTGGAGAAAATTTTCGGGATTTTCCCAAAAACCTACTTAAAATCGCAAAAAATTGCTTTTAAATGTGCAAAATCTTCTTGGCCCTAAAAAACTTCGATTTTTGGGCCCCTGCCGCCAACCACCGTGCCCAAGTGTGTTGGCTGTGTACTACCAAGGAAATTACAGAGTCTAACTCCCTTGGTGTACTGCAATCGTAGTTTTCTTCAGCAGAGTGGCGATCTCCCGAATTTTTTGTCTCTTATTTCCTGTCTTTCCACCAGAGTAAATAAGTAAATAATTGATCCTAGGTTGGATCCGCCAGCCTGACGGTACCATGATCCGAAAGACTTCCAGCTGGTCTAGCTGGTCCTCTCACTCTTCGTCGGACTTGCCTCCGGAGGACATGGATCAGGTACTTATCACTCGTTGACAAATTGGCCTCCGCCTAACTTTAGTTTCCTTGTATCAGGTCCGCCGGCGCCTTGAGCAGGAGGTCCACCGTGGCCTGGAGGACCACCGCTACCAGCCTCTTCCTCCCGCTCGCCCTCGCTCCCGACGATCCTACAGCGAGGAGGACTTCGAGGACGAGATGTCCGACTGCCAGGAGGGGAGGTGCACTCTCATCCACTGCACGGTGGGGCCGCTGCTCAAGGACCAGAGCGTCATCTTCAAGATCAGGTCCAGGCTGTTCACAAAGACTCAGATTGAGGTATGGGCGATGCTTTCCTATAGTCGACCTTTCAGAGGAGGATCAAAGTTTGCACTGTTCGCTCCCCATTTTCAGAACTACGCCAACAAAGTGAAGATCTCTTCCAAGTTGGTGACTCGCATAACTCGCCTCCCCTTCCAGGCGGATGTGCGCAAGGTGGAGTACCAGGTAGACGATTGAAGAAAACCCGCCCTTTTTTGTGCATCATTATTAACCCTCTGTCGATCTATTGTATACAGAGCCACCAAGTGACTACTGAGGTGTTCCCCAGCGAGATGGGCGAGGGAGAGGTCCCATGGTGGGTGTGGCTACTGGCCGCCATCATCGCGCTCCTACTTCTCCTCCTCATTATATTCTGCCTGTACAAGGTATGGATTCTGTACTTTGCTTCCTCCTTCGCCACCTCTTGACATGATCTTGTCTCCCCTTCTAGTGCGGCTTCTTCAAGAGGAAGCGACCCAGCAACAGCCCCGAGAGCGAGCCGCTCAACAGGAACGGATATCACTAAGGAAGAAAAGGCATTACAAGAAAAAAAAGAAGAAAAAGTCGGGCTGGGTGTCTCTGTCGAAAGACATCCAAAGTGTTCAAATCCAATGGGGCAGAGTGAGAAAGCAATGCAAAGAAGGACAAAGTCAATCTGTCTTGGTTTCTCGCCAGTGGCCAAGACAAGACGACGATATCGTTGGTCCCGGAAGAAGAAGCCTCCTCCGTTACTCCAGCCCGTCAATCTCATGATCAATGATGTGCTTCCTAGATCTGGAAACGACGCCGCCAGCCAGCCCTCGGTTCCCTTCCCCCACCCACCTACGTACACAAGAGAATCTCTAACTTATTAATATCAGGGGAAATAGAACTTAGCTGAAGGGTCCCAAAGTGTCTCTGCTTCCCCTTCCCGCCGCCCCCTTCTAGACCGAGAAATGGGCGCTGGCAAACACGAGAATAATCTTGAGCCACCCGCCCGTTCGTGCCATATAAAAGTGTCCACAAAAGTTTAGTATGTTCAAGAAATCTCAATGGTGCTACCTACTCCCCTCTCTGCCTTCGGAGAAGAGGGCAGAAAATACTAAAGTGTACTTAACTACCACGTAGAGACTATATATTGATATAGAATTGACACGGCAGCAAGACTCCTTGCTACAAGCAAACAGACAGTCACACATAGTGGAGGAAAAAGTCTCGTGAATGGTTAATAACCAGAGTTTTCACAAACTCGAACAAATAGAAAAACAAAATGGTGCTTCTCACTTTTTTGACCTGAACGTGAGTGCCAAAGTTTGCCGCCACCCAAAATATCACGTCAGGTCCGTTTTTCCTCTCTTAACATTTATTAGGGACTGTGATTTTTTCCTCCCGTCCTCCTATACACCGTGAATGCCAAGTTTACTACCAAGTACATAAGTACGAACGTCCATGTAAACCACTCACTTTCCATCCAACTACTACTATACAGTGCTCCCTCCAAAAGTCATTCTAGCTAGCTTTTCCAGTATACCTACGTAATGAAGAACAACGTCTCTGCTTCCTTTAATGTCGCTGACAGCGTGTACTGGGTGAAATATACGATTTATCAATAAGCATTCTCTTTGTTCAATTTTTTTAGCACATTTGGATGCCCGCCAATGCAAAACCATGTTTTTAGCAGGGGAAAATTTACCGTTTGTTCGTTTGATTCTTAGCTTAGGCATTGAAATTCCCGAGGGCGATGACCGGGACCGACGCTGAACCCAACTTCATTTCCAGGTGAAGCAGGCAACAGTGTTGTTCCAAGAAAGAACTGTGCATGTTTAAGTTTCAATGTCTGTATGCTGTCGACATGCGCACATAGTAAGCATATGAACGAAAAAGAACACTACAATACATACCCCAGGCGCGGAAATTCCACGGCAATGGAATGAGAGAGCATATGGAGCCTAAAATGGACTCTGTGCGAACCACATTGACTAGCTTTTTCAGAGTTCCAATGCGCGGCAAACCTTATTCTCTCGGACAGCCAGGGATATTTTCCGGCATAGTATATAGCGTCCTCCAGACCCAATCGTTGGAGGAGGGGCCTCAGATCCGTTTGCCTTCTGCGTGAGTAAGGAATGTTAGGTCAGGAGTACCTCAAAAACAACTGAAAAGCTTCCCTGACTTGAAGTTTCCCAACCCAATGACGCCGCCACCAGAGAACGCCTTCAATCCCAAGATCTGTTCGAGCTTGTTCGTGCACCCCCATCTCACGCAGCGAAGAGAAAATTCTTTTCCTGCCCTCGAGTCTGCCGCAGTCGTCAGTGAGAGTTTGCTGTAGAGTGCAAATGCTGGCGGTGTCTGTTCGGGATGTTCACCAGAAGCGTGGTCTCTCTCCATGTCCACGTCGAAGCCAACCAATTGTGGAATCTCAGAGATGAAATTTGCGGGATATTTTTTGTCGTTGTCCAGACTGCCCCACATGCTGCAAAATGGGTTATTGCGTCTCAACTGCGTAGTGCTTGCACGCCCTTACGTATTACCAGAGTGAGCTGTTCACTTCAAAGGGCCCCCTTCTCAGATTTTTCCCGACAAGCCTGTGGCAGACAAACTCTTCTGCGCACCGGCTGAAGTCACCGCAGCCCAGAACACGAGAGATGGATCTGGGGATCGAATCATTGCCAAATCCGCGCGAGGGGAGATAACCAAGGGTTTCCCAATTACTTCCTGATTCCTTCATCCCCTGCCAAGTAGAGGAGGGCAAGGTCAGAGTGAAGTTGCAAAGGGGAGAAGGCGGTCAATGAGGAGGAGGAGGGAGAAGCCATTCGTGCCAGCAAGGAAAGGCGGCGAGTCGAATCTCCCTGGGGGAATATTGCGTTTATGAGAGGAAAAGGTCAATCACAGGCAGAATTCACCAGTCTTTTGCCGCAGTGATATCGCAGGGACGACGGCGTTGTGTCGTCTCTTCCGTCAGACTTTAACGAGATTCTTCCTCCACCGGCGAGAAAGCTGCTGAGGAGAGAGACGAATCACGTGGAAACGAAAAGGAAAACGGGGACATGGATTATCCATCCTCATCACCTGGCATGGATAGTTTCGTCAGAGAATTCATGGTGAATATCCTGGAGGCCTTTTGCCCCGTAAGACCTGTGGACGACGGCCTCGGCAAAGAGCGTAGTAGTGACAGCGAGGATCAACAAAGTGGCCCCAATGTATCGGGTGGCGGCGGCGGAGGAGGAGGACATCGCTTCTGCTCTCTTCCCCTTTCGAATTTCTAGGCCTTCGTGGAATGAAGACTTTTTACTGCTCACCTCTCTCTTTTACGTTCGCATAAAATTAGACCATTGTCGCTCTGCTCGCAAGGTCTTTGACGTCGTCAATTATATCTTTTTCTGAGCGACTTTATTGAATACATACGCACCATTACAATAGCATAGTTTGGGTGGGGTTGGGGTAGGATGGTATTGTGGATGCAAGGAAGGAACACTCTCGACTATCGCTCCAATAGGCAGAGTTTTTTCTTCTAAATTCATCTTCACCTGCAAATATAAAGCTCTTTTTCTTGGGGTCTTTTGAACCACTCATGCACACTTCCAAGAATGCTGTGCTGGAAAAGGAAGGGGGAAATGACGCTACGGGCAAGAATATCTGCAAACTGATGGAATCTCTGTACAGACTTATGGGACTAGCGTAAAAATCATTTTACAATCTCTTGCCTTTGTCTTCTGTTATGCTTCTCTCTCGCCTCCTTTTCTCTTCTCCTCTATCGATGTGCACTTACAGCGTGAACTGTATGCTCATGTGCGGGTATGGCGCCATCGACCGCTTGGAGCTGGAAGGGGTGGGGGAGGGGGTGGAGAACGGAGTCACGTGCTATGGGACGGAAAAACAGGTCACACGAGTATTTTTTAAACTAATTAGACAAGCAGCAACAGAAAAAAGAGCAAAATTACCAGCAGCAACATTGCTAACAACAAGCACTGATGAAACCATAGTAGGATCAAGAAAAAGTCCGATAAATAAGTCACAAAGGGCCAAGGAAGTGGTGAAAAATATTTAGATACCCCGTTCCCCTTCTCGTGTACCGTACACACTACCGAGAGGGAAAGGAAAGGAGAGGTAAGGATGAGTTGCGGTATCGTTCGAGGTACGAGGATGCCATCGGGAGAGTGTGGGTTCGAGGGAGTCTCGAACCAGCGACCTCGAGCAACCACTACTCCAGCCGTAGGACCCGCCCCGGCCCACCCACTTTTATTTATTTATTTATTTATTTATTATTTATTTCCTTTCGTGTACAGCGTACTGTGCACAAAAAAAAATCCCGGGTTTCGAACCTGCGACTACGCCATTCTGAAGCCGGGACTCTAGCCACTTTACCACGCTGGCGACACTTTAAATTACTTTTGTTGGCCAGGATCACCCTGCTTGTCGCACTTGGCCCTTTTTGCGACTGAGTCGATAATTACTATGCTAGCACAAAGGAATTTTTCTTGGGCAACAAGAGGGGTAAAAGGGCAAGAAAAAGGCTGATGGCCGAAAAGCAACGTTGACAGAAAAAGCAAATAAATAAATAACTACTATTTATGCAGTAGCATCAGAGATAAGGGCCAACACATCAGTAAAAGCTAAAGAAGAAGAAGCAACAACAACAATAAAAGCAGCAGCAGCAGCAGCAACAACAACAACAACAACAGCAACAACAAAAACAAAAACACAACACCAGCAACAGCAATAACAAAAACAAAAATAGCAACAGCAGCAGCAGCAGCAGCAGCAGCAGCAGAAACAGAAGTAAAAGTCCTCCCCATGTAAGATAGGAGCAGCAGCAGTAGTAGTAGTAGTAGTAGCAGCAGCAGCAACAACAACAACAACAACAACAATGGCATCAGCGGCATGAGCAAAAATCTGCTGCGGATCTGCGGACAAAAAGATCTGCAGCGGTAAAAAAATTACCTGGTTCTCCTTTTGCGAAAAGAATCCCTCAATCTCCTGCAAGCTCTTCCCCTTGGTTTCCGGGAGGAAGAGCAGGACAAAGACGACAGCGGCGAAGCAGACTCCCGCATAGAGCCAGAACGCCCCGTGCGCGCCGCCCATGGCGCCGGAGACGGAGGGGAAGGTCTTGACCACGATAAACATCTCCAGGTTTGCGATGCCGGCGGTGACCCCGGCCAGGAAGGAGCGCATCTCGCTGGGGTAGAACTCGGCAGAGTACAGAAAGGGGATGGATCCGAGCCCGATGGGGTCGGCCAGCATGAAGGTGGTGACGCAGAGGAGGGGGAGCCAGGTGTGGCCCTCCAGCATGTGGCTGATGCTGCCGTCGCTGTGGTGGGAGTAGAGGGCGAGGCCGAGCACGACGAGGGAGCAGCCCATGACCAGGGAGGTGCCGCACAGGAGGGCGCGGCGGGAGAAGTAGCGCACGGCGGGCAGGTACACGAAGGAGCCGAGAAGCCGGATGAATCCCACCAGGATGGCGGAGAAGTACTCCCCGCCGGCGCCGGAGGAGGCCTCGTGGAAGATCTCGACCGCATAGAAGGAGATGGCGTACTTGCCGGAGAAGGTCATGAGCAGGAAGAGTGCGTTGAGGAGGAGGAAGGGCCGGCGGTACTGGCGGCGCATCATCTGCTCGAAGAGGTCGCGGTAGGTGAAGTGCTGCTCGTCGTCGTGGCGCGAGAGGGAGTCGGAGATGGCGAGGAGCTCGGCCAGGGCGTTGGCCTCGGAGGAACGGAAGCGCTCCATCACGGAGAGGGCCTTCTTCTCCTGGCCCTGCTGGAGGTACCAGTAGGGAGAGTCGTGGAGGAAGGCCAGTCCGGGGGCGAGGAGGAGGGCCGGGAGGAGGGCGATCGCGGCCACCACGTGCCAGTCCGCCACCGCGCCGAGAGAGTAGGCGGCCAGCGTGCCCAGCCCGACGGTGGGCACGGTGACGGCGGAGAGCCACCCCCTCGCGTGGGGCTGGGCGATCTCGGCGACGTACACCTGGATGGAGGGGGCGTAGCCGGCGGCGGCGAAGCCGCAAAACATCCTCCCCAGCAGCATCATTGGGACGTTTTGCGCGGCGGCGATCAGCACCCATCCGAGCAGGTCCGGCACCAGCAGGGTGAGGAGGGCCTTGCGACGACCGAAGCGGGAACCCAGGACGCCAGAGGCGAAGCCGCCAAATATGGCGCCAAGGCCGAAGATGCTCGCTGGAGGAAGAAATTTACCGAAAATGCTTAATAAAAATTTGTAAAAAACTTTACAACATAAGCTCTCAAAAACTATTTTCTTTCTCTTCCAATTTTATACAGTGCTTGAGATGGTAGAAGCAACAGCAAGAAGTTAATGCTGTTTACCACAAAAAGGATATTGTGAAGTATGCTTCATTTGAGGGATCGTTCCTCACCTATCCAACTGCCCTCCTCCTCATTGAGTGTGAACGGTCTGTAGTGGTCGCTGTTGAATCCGTCTTCTCCGTCCATGTAGGGCTTGAGCTGCGGGAGGGCGATGGCAGAGTATCCGAGGCTGAGGCCAGCGGAAAGGGCGCCGAGGTTAACGATTAGGGTGGGGAAGAGCTGAAACAGCAGGAAGATTGATTCAGTTTCCGTTCCATCATTTGTCCAAGTCAAATTCGCGCGCTAATTCATCGGGAACCGTTGAGGAAAAACAATTCGCCTTGGACAAAGGAGCGAGAGGAACTTTGATAGAGAAGGTGCGTCGTGTCCCCCCAAGCGTTACGCACATCCTACACCTCGCGTTGCGTCGGGCGAGAAAAATGCGTCACTCTACGATTTTGCAAGCGTCATCCATCGTCTTCACGCAGAAGGCAAATCCTAATATTATTTCCCGTGGTATGTTGTTCCACATGCTTGAAAAGGTCGGCGGAGGAAAGAAAAAAAAGTTTTTAGAGCGAAAAATTGTCGGTGTGGGCATTGTTGAGTGCTTGCTTTGCTATCGAGCCGCCAACCACCGCCACCGTCTGTCCTGTCCGACTGTTGCAGTCAAGATTTGCAACCCGTTATTCAAACGATATATCCGCAAAACTTGTATCCAGCGTGCATTGCATTTGAGCTGGTGGTGGGATCGAGTACGAGAGGAGATCGAGAAGACAAAGATTATCCATCTCCATCATGTGCTGCATTTCGCGAACGGGGGGACTTGGCCTTTCCGATTCTTACCTGTGCCAGGGTTGAGTTTGCGAGCTCGCTCTTGTTGACTGTGGGCTTGACCCAGAGGAGACTCTTCATGCGGAGCTTCTTGGTGGGGAGGTTCAAGGGTCGCTGGTTCAGGATGCGCTTATTGGAGTTTGTTCTCATGAGTTCGGGGACCTGAAAAGACGAGGAAAAGAGAATCGACTCGTCAAGTGACATTTATTCGGCGGCACAGCAGCACTGCCTATGGTTTTGCGCTTACGTGGTCATGACTAACAATTCTTCTTGCTCCTCCAGCGTGCTGCCCGGCGATTCCAGCCCCTTGGAGCCTGGAGGCGGAGGAGTTGGTCCCCGTCGCTTCCTGCTCCATGTTGGGCGGCTCGCCGGGCTGGCTGGAAAGCTTCTTCTTGTGTGGAGGGGGCATGATGTGGAGGCTGTTGCTTTGTTCGATGTCTGACATGTGGGGAGATGAAAGGAGCGGTGGGCCTTAAGGATGGTTTCTTCTTTGGTTTGTTGGTAGGACCGGGCGGCGGCAACGAATTCTTTTTCGGTCTTCCTCGGATTTCTCTGGCTTTTGCTTCCGTTCAATTGGTGGAAAGTCTTACAATATCCCCTCTTGCTGCTCTTTTTTCCTTTTCTGAGCCCTGATAGGGGTTCGGCTGCTTTCACCAATACAACTTTTTTCTCTTTTCCAGAGCAACCGGGATATGCCTTCGTTGCCCTTGTTTCACAAATCGCGTTCGGTCCTTCTTGTATTATACTTCTTTTGTTCCTTTGGCGCCTGAGCTGAAGCGCCGCTCCGCTCCCCACAGCACTACAATCGAGACTGAAGATTTATAAGGACAACGGGGCGGGCGGACGGACGGACGAAGGGGCGCCCGTGGTTGGTGGCAACAATAGGTGGATCGAGAAGGAGGAGGAGGAGGAGGAGGAGGAAGCGGTATCAGCCAGCCACTGCATGGTCGTACGCAGCAGCTACGCAATTCTTGCGTCCGTTCCATTGTGGCCACTCGCCCACCTGCTTGGTGTGCCCATGCTGCTGGTTATTGCCTGTGTTTTTTATGGTCTGGGCCAAAGTAGGCTAAGAAAGCCGGGGGTCTTTTGGTGGACATTTCTTATTGTCGTCGTCGGATATCTTTCCTATGGGCTTTCATGAAATAGAAACACTGTTACTATTGTCTGCGATTCTTCAATTCCAGGTAGTTAAGCCGATCCTGAAAGGGGTAACAGCACAAGGAAGAATTGTGAAAAGTTAAATCGTTTTGCTTCTGAAACGTATCAACAGTTTGTTCTTTCAAAAAAATCATGTATTGACTTACACAACATTTCGAAAACATGTGCTCCAAGCCTCGAAGTCATCCACGTTATACAGTACAGTACCGTACCAACACGAAAGGGTTGGGAAGGGACGGACGGTAGCTGACGAATAGTGAGTACAAATTTACCGGTTATTTTGTACCTCCTCCTCCC
>JAAUYB010013089.1_pt1 | contig 20635 bp, 12 predicted proteins | sample 7278071 | NCBI WGS metagenome assembly JAAUYB01 (sample SAMN14350121, study PRJNA611818) | marine sediment metagenome | isolation source: surface marine sediment (1.8m) | place: French Polynesia: Moorea | collected 2018-08 | reverse complement strand
TTATCAAACCGGATGCGGGTCACATTCTCATCGACGGCAAAACGCTGGCGGAGTTTTCACGCAAGGAACTGTTCGCATTCCGTAGGCGAATCGGTGTCAGCTTTCAAGACGGCGCCTTGTTCGATTCATTGACGGTTTTCGAAAACGTGGCCTTCCCCATCCGCCGTCATGAACGCGGCTTGAACGAGTCCCAGGTGAAAGACCGCGTCCAGCACTGCCTCGATCTGGTCGGCATGCCGACAGTGGGCGACCGTTGGCCTTCTCAACTCTCGGGGGGCATGCGCCGCCGGGTTGGTTTTGCTCGCGCCATTGCCCTGCAACCCGAGGTGATCTTCTTCGATGAACCCACCACCGGTCTTGACCCCATCATGACCAGCATTCTCAACGACGTGATTGTCTCCCTCAGGGAACAGTTGAACACGACTACCGTGACCATTACCCATGACTTGACCTCGGCCAGAACCATTGCAACCCGCACCGCAATGCTGTTTCAAGGGAAGGTCATCCACGAGGACGAGGGCGGCGCTTTTTTCCAGACGCAAAACCCGGTTGTCCGTCAATTTATCGAAGGAAAACCCCAAGGTCCCGCCACCGAGGCCTTTTTTCGCTAGCAGGAGCATTAAATGAATCGGGAAGCCAAAATTGGACTCTTTGTATTGATCGCCCTCAGCGTCATGGCTTATTTCGTTCTGCGAACCAGTGATGTCAAAGCTCTGCTGGGCAGCGGCGACCCCAAACGGCAAGTCAAGCTTTCGGTACCGGACGCAACCGGCATCAGAGAAGGCACATCGGTTGAAATTGCGGGTGTCAAAATCGGCAAGGTGCTGAGGGTGGGGCTGGAAGACGGCAAGGCTGTTGCCGTATTATCCGTGCCTGCCGATTTGCAACTCTATGAAAATGCCCGCGGTGAATTGAAGACCAAGGGGGTTCTGGGCGAGCGCTACATTGCCCTGGATGTGGGTGACGGCGTCCCGGCTCCGGACCAGACGCGGCTGGCCGGTGACGTCCCGGCTTCACTGGATGACATTACCACCACCATTAAAAGACTGGGCGACAACCTGGTGGAAATCACCGACAATCTGAAGGAAAGCATGAAAACGCCAGCGGGCGACAACCGCATTGCCGAGATCAGCGCCAATATCGAGCAATTGACCGCCGCCCTGGTGGCCATGACTCGGGAAAATCGCGGCAATGTTCTGCGCACCTCAGACCAGATGGCAAACCTGGCCGAGGCCCTGAACCGGGACATCCCCAGCCTGGTTTCCGAACTCAGCGGCCTTGTGGGGCAACTACGGTCGACTGCCGGCGAAAACCGGCCCCAGATCGACGCGGCGCTGGCCAATATGGCCTCCGCAACCAAAAACCTGGAGAAAACCACCGAAACCATCAGTTCCATCACCGGTAAAGTGGACATGGGCCGGGGTACCATCGGCAGACTGATCAATGACGCCTCGACCATCGACAAATTCAACACGGTCCTGGACACTGCCAACGAGTCGCTGGATCAGGTCAAAGACCTGGTGGACCGCGCTACCGAACTGGAAATGGATTTTGTGGTGAACTCGGATTATATCGTCGATGCGGAGGCAAGCAAGACCTATTTCGGCGTGGTCTTTCGTCCCAACGCCAACAAGTACTACCTCATCCAGGCGGTCAGCATCAGCGACGAACTGATACCGGAGGAATTCACCCTGGCCGTTGAAGAAGTCTTCGACGCTGACGGCAACCTGATCAGCACCAGCATTCAACAAACGACCCAGGACCCGGATGATGTGGAGTTCAATGCGCAGCTGGCCTACAGATTCGGGCCGGCATTCCTGAGGACGGGTTTGTTCGAGAGTGAACTGGGCGCGGCCCTGGATTATGTCCATACGCGATCCGGTTTGGATTTCAGCATGAGTGCCTGGGATTTCGGCAGCAGGGATAACCCCTATGCCCAGTTCGCCATTCGCTATAATATCGGCAAACACATTCGGCTTAGCGTGGGCATGGACAACTTCCTCGCCGATGACCGTGAATCCGCGCTGATCGGCGCCGGCATTGCCTGGAATGACGAGGACTTGAAAGTGATCTTCGGCAGCGCCGGCAGATTGTTCCGCTGACGGCTCGAGCCTGAAACCAAAAAAGCCGTCACACCTGCGTATGACGGCTTTCGGTTTTGTCTTCCCGAGGACTTTAATCCTTGAAGGATCTTATCCTCGGGTGTTTTGAAAATGGTTACCTTTTACACGATACGGATCCTACCAGCGATCATCACGATAGCCGCCACCGCCGCCACCGCGTCGGCCGCCGCCACCGCCGTTGTTGCGGGGACGAGCTTCGTTTACTTTCAGGTTACGACCGTCAAAGTCCGAATTATCTAGATTTTGAATTGCCTCGCTTGCCGAGCCGTCATCAGCCATTTCCACAAAACCGAAGCCACGAGAACGACCGGTGTCACGGTCGATAATTACACGCGCCGAGGTTACCTCCCCATACTGTTGAAAGAGATCTCTCAAATCGTCATCACTTGTCTTGAAGGGGAGATTCCCTACATAGATGTTCACCTTACTGAACCTCCAAAAAGTTGCTCTAGCCAAAACACTACTCGCCGAGATCCAGCAACGATTCGTTCTAGGTCCGGAAGGTAGACGTTGGTCCCAACTACCATAGACCGTTTCCTATGCTCTTGTAAACCTTGAAATGTGTTTTTTTTAAGGGAAAAGGTATATTCGACCTCCGGTATTGGTAAATGTCTCCTCACATTTTTCGATATTTTAATCACCTGGACGTGCGCCGCCCCCTTTCACACCGTGAAAGTGCGTTTTCCGATTGATCTATAAACAGCGAGCCGAACACGGCGTAGATCCGTACATTTATATAGATCTTGCGGCGTACATCGGTGCGAATCTTTTTGGGAAGGTGCGCCGACAAGTTTTCTGGGGAAAAAATGAGTGAGTCGCTAAACCAATTCGTTTATCGCACGTTGTGGGATTTAAGAGTGCCGACGTTAGGGTCGACTCGGATTTCCGAGAACCATTTAGGGGATGTTTGCTGTGTATAAAAAAAGAGTCCTGTTGCTTGCTTTCCTGGTTTCCATATTTTGCTTGACCAACGCATGTAAGTCTGACGTCAACGCCGAGGACGAAAAGGCCGAGGCGGAAACCGAAGAACCCAAGGATGAGCGCGTTCCGGTTGAACTCGCTGCCTTGGAAAGAGGCACCATCGAGGCGGTCGTCCGCTCCTCGGCCAACCTGGAAGCGGAACAGCAGGTGCAGGTTTTTGCCCGCGCCTCCAACCGCTCGGTGGAACTGCTGGTGGAAGAGGGCGAGCGCGTTAAAAAGGGTCAACTCCTGTTGCGCCTGGAAGATGACGAGCAAAAGATCCAGTTGGCCCAGGCCCAGGCCCGTGTGAACAAAGCGAAAAGAGAATTCAAGCGCACTAATGATCTATATAAAAAGGAACTGGTGACCAGTCAGGAATACAACAACGCGGACTACGAACTGGAGCAGGCCGGCCTGGAGCTGCAAACCGCGGAACAAAATCTACGCTATACCCGCATCGAGGCCCCCATCTCCGGCACCATCACCCAACGCATGGTGAACCTGGGCGACATGGTGCAACCCGGCACCGCCCTGTTCGAGATTACCGATTTCGACTCTATCGTGGCCCGCGTCTACCTGCCGGAAAAGAACCTGGCCCTTCTTGAACTGAACCAGAGGGCGCGCATCAGCGCCAAGTCCATGGAAGACCTTGAATACGAGGGCAAAATCATTCGCATTGCGCCCACCGTGGATGCCCGCACGGGCACTGTAAAAGTAACCGTGGGCATGGATGACATCGGCAAAATGCGGCCCGGGATGTACGTGGACGTCTCCCTGGTGCTGGCGACCCATGAAGAGGTTGTGCTGATTCCCAAGCGCGCCCTGGTCTACGATAACGACCAGGTATTCGTCTTCCGCCACAAAGAGGAAAACGGCGAAGACCTCGTCGAAAGGGTTTTGGTAGACGTTCTGCTGACCGACCGCGATCATGTGGAACCGAAAGGCGGCGTGGAAGCCGGCCAGAAAATCGTCATTGCCGGTCATACCGGTTTGAAAGAAGGCAGTAAGATCCGCGTGTTGGGTGAAGAGGTGCCCGGCGCCGATCTGGGTGCAACCTCCGCAACGGCGGAAGTGACTGAATGAGCAAACGCGAACAACTGACCAGCTTCTTCACCGAGCGGCCCGTTGCGGTGTTGATGACCTTTACCGCTGCCGTGCTTTTCGGCTTCTTCTCCTACGAACGCCTGCCGCTCACCTTAATGCCCGAACTCACCTACCCGACCCTGACCGTACGCACGGAATACCCGGGCGCCGCTCCCGAAGAGGTGGAAAACGACATCAGCCGTCCCATCGAGGAAGCCCTGGGCGTTATCGGCGGCCTGAAGCGCATCAGTTCCATCAGCCGCGCGGGCGTCAGCGACGTTGTCCTGGAATTTACCTGGGGCACCGATATGAACGAGGCCACCCAAAACACCTTGGAAAAGATGGACCTCGTCTTCCTGCCCAGGGAAGCGAACCGCCCGCTGTTGCTGCACTTCGATCCCAGCCTGGACCCCATCATGGAACTCAGCTTCTCCGGCGAGGGCGATCGCTACGAGGGCGAGCAGGGATTGCGCCGCCTGCGCCGCATTGCCGAACTCCAGGTGAAGCGGTTGCTTGAACCCATCAAAGGCGTCGCGGCGGTCCGCGTTCGCGGCGGCCTTGAAGAAGAGATTCACGTGCTGCTGGACGAAGAAGCCCTACGCCGCGCCAACCTCTCCATTCAATCCGTCATTACGCGGTTGAGCGACGAAAATATCAACGTGGCCGGAGGTACGGTCAAGGAAGGCCGCTCCGAGTTCATGGTGCGCACCCTCAACGAGTTCGCCGACCTGGAACAGATTGAAGAAACCGTGGTTGCCTCGATAGACGGCAGGAACCTGCGCGTCAAAGACCTGGGCGTCGTCAAGCGATCGCATAAAGAAATCGAGATCGTCACCAACACCGACGGCAATGAAAGCGTCCAGATCGACATTTATAAAGAAGCCGACGCCAACATGGTCACCCTGGCCAAGGCCATCACCACCATCATCGGCGAGGTTCCCGAACCGGAGGAAGACAAGCCGGAGGACGAACAAGCCGGCGATGACGAAGATGAAAAGCCCGCCTTCCTTCAAGGAACCGAGAGCGTCGCCGCCATGCTGTACCGCGAGGAAGGCGCCCGCCTGGAAATCGTAGCCGATCGCTCCACCTTCATCGAAAGCTCCATCAACGAAGTGCGCGACACGGCGATCCTCGGCGGCCTGCTGGCGGTCCTGGTCCTTTTCCTCTTCCTGCGCAATATCAAATCTACCGCCATCATTGCACTCAGCATCCCCATGTCCCTGCTGATCACCTTCGCCCCGCTCAACCTGTACGGCGTGTCGTTGAACATTATGTCTTTGGGCGGTCTGGCCCTGGGCATCGGCATGCTGGTCGACAGCTCTATCGTGGTCCTGGAATCCATCTTCCGCTGCCAGGAAGAGGGCGACGGTATCAAGACATCGGCGGTTCGCGGCACGATGGAAGTGCGCGGAGCGGTGTTCGCCTCCATCCTTACCTCCATCGCCGTGTTCTTCCCTATGGTCTTTGTGGAAGGCATCGCCGGTCAGGCCTTCGGCGATCTGGGTACCGCCGTGGTCATCTCCCTGCTGGCGTCCCTGTTGGTGGCGTTGTTCTTCATTCCCATGCTGGCCAGTCGTCAAGCCAACCTGGCCGGAAACCTCGATCGGCCGCGCAATCTCCTGAAGATTGTCACGCCGGGGGAAGCTATCAGGCACTACAAGGGTTTGACCGGCGCCGCAAAAGTGTTTCAAACCCCATTTTTCATCATTCGCCTGATCCTGGGGCCTGTCGTTGAAGTTCTGATCAAGCTGCTGCTGTTCATCGGCATTACCTTGATAGCCGGGCTCCTCCGCCGCTTCCTGGTTCCCGTTTTCGGCGGCCTGCTGTTCGTGCTGTCCTGGCTCCCGCTGAAACTGGTCAACGGCTTGATGACGGTCCTGGAAAAGACCTACCCCAAAACGATCCGCTGGACCCTGCGCAACCCCATTCCCATGCTGGGCATTGTCGCGGTTTGCTTCTGGGCCACCTGGGAAGTGGGCCGCTCCCTGGAAACCGAACTGCTGCCCGAGGTCTTCCAGGGCGAGTTCACCTTCGAGGTCCGCCTCCCGGTCGGCACGCCCATCGAGGAAACCGAACGGGCCCTGGCCGCGGTGGAAGACGCACTCCTGGCTGATAAGGATGACATTCGCAACATCCTGGTCACCTACGGCTACGACGTCACCAACACCCGCCGTTCCGACGAGGGCGAGCACACCGCCAAATTCAAGATTCTGCTGGAACCCAGCCGCGACCAGGCCGCCACCGAGGCCCGCGTTATGAATCGTCTGCGCACTCATTTCAGCAGCGTGCCCGACCTGGATCTCCGCGTGGACCGCCCGGTTCTGTTCAGCGCAACCACGCCCGTCGAGGTCGAAATTCACGGCGACGACCTGAGACGCCTGAAAATCTACGGCACCCAAGCGCGCGACATTATCGCCGGACTGGACGGACTGGCCGATGTAGAGGCCTCCCTGAAAGCCGGTGCTCCCGAGGTTCAGGTCATCTACGACCGCGACAAGATCAACCAACTGGGCCTGAACATCGGCCAAGTGGCGCGCCAAGTGCGCGATATGGTGAAGGGTAACGAGGCGACGCGCTTCAATATGAAGGACCGCCGCGTACCCATTGTCGTGCGCCTGGAACAAAGCGATCGCGATCGCCTGGAAGACATCGGCCGCCTGGCTGTCAACCCCGGCAGCGACCGCCCCGTTCCGTTGAGCGCCGTCGCGGAACTGGTCATCGGCGAGGGACCCAGCGAGGTCCGCCGGGTTGACGGGCGACGCGTGGCCCTGGTCAACGCCAACCTTGCCGGCGCTTCCCTGGGCACGGCCGTTCAGAACATCCAAAGTGCGCTTCAACGCGAGATCGACTGGCCCGCCGATATGTCCTTCAACATCGCCGGCCAAAGCGAGGAATGGGACAACAGCCGCAACAGCCTGTGGCTGGCCATGGCGCTGAGCATCTTCCTGGTTTACGTCATCATGGCCGCCCAGTTCGAGTCGCTGGTGCAACCGCTGATCATCATGTTCACCATTCCCCTTGCCTTCTTCGGTTCGGTGCTGGGCTTGAAAGCGCTTTCCATCAACTTGTCCGTGGTGGTGTTCCTGGGTATGATCATGCTGGCCGGCATCGTGGTCAACAACGCCATTGTCCTGGTGGACTATATCAACACCCTGCGTCGGCGCGGTCTGGAGGTCTTCGAGGCCATCGTCACCGCCGGCAAGGTTCGCCTGCGCCCCATCCTGATGACCACGACCACCACCGTCCTGGGTCTGATGCCCATGGCGCTGGGTCTGGGTGACGGCGCCGAAATCCGCACCCCCATGGCCATCTCCGTGGTTTGCGGCCTGATCACCTCAACCTTCCTTACCCTGCTGGTAGTTCCCACCATCTACCTGCTGTTCGACAAGGCCGTCCACATGATCTTTTCCGAGCAAAAGGTCAAGGCGGAAGAAGCAACCGGCAATACCCGGGAGGTACCCGCATGACACACGGTGAAAATTCTCAGGTAGAAGGCCTGACTCGCTGGTCCTTGAATCGACGCATTACCGTTCTGATGGTGCTGCTGTCCATCCTGGTCGTCGGCACCATTGCCGCGCTGGGCATCCCCCTGGAAATGCTGCCGCGAGGTTTCGAGGACAAGTACCTTTCGGTCGTCGTTCCCTGGCAGGATGCGCCCACACGCGAGGTTCTGGAAAAAGTCACCTACCCCCTGGAAGAGGAACTGAGCACCGTCAAAGGCCTCAGCGGCATGTGGTCCTATTCGCGTACCAGTCGCGCCTGGGTGGGCCTGAACTTCAAGCAGGGCGTGGATATGGACGTGGCCTACCGCGAGGTGCGCGACCGCGTGGAACGGGCCCGAGCCCTGTTCCCCGATGACGCCGAGCGCGTCTTCATCCGCAAGGACGACGCCTCCGGCCTGCCTGTCGCCGCCATCGGCATCGCCATGGACCCCGACATCTCGGACCCGGAAACCCTGATGGAAACCGAGATCATCCGGCCGCTGGAACGCATCGACGGCGTCGCCTCGGTTGAAGCGGAAGGACACCGTGAACGCGAGATCATCATCGAACTGGACCGGGAAGCCACCGCCGCCGCCGGCCTCAATATCTGGCAGCTCTCCAACCAGTTGAGCGACGATAACTTCACCATGGCCTCCGGCAACGTGCGCGACAGCGGCAAGAAGTTCCTGCTGCGTTCGGTAGCCACCTACGACAGCCTGGACGCCCTGCGCCAACGCCCGATCAACAGCCGTGTCCGCCTGGGCGATATCGCCGAGATCCGCTATGAGGAACCCGAACGCAACTTCGAGGTACGCGTCAACAGCGCGCCGGCCACCGCACTCATGGTCATGAAGGAAGGCGAGGCTAATGCCGTCGAGGTTTCCCGCAAGATCGACGACGCTCTGGCCGTAATGAACGCAAACCCCAGGTTGAAAGGGTTCGAAATGGAGGCCCTCTTCAGCCAGGGCCAGATTGTGACGGAAAGTATCAATAATCTGGGCGACAGCGGTAAGATCGGCGGCGTCCTGGCCGCATTGGTACTGTTCATTTTCCTACGCCGCTTCAGCCTGACCGCCATCATCACCTTGTCCATTCCCTTAAGCCTGCTGATTGCCCTGGCCGCCATGTACTTCATGGGCGAGACCTTGAATATTCTCACCATCCTGGCGTTGATCGTCTGTGTAGGCCTGCTGGTAGACAACTCCGTGGTGGTCGCGGAGAATATCCACCGCCTCTACCGCGACGGACTCAGCCGGCGCGACGCCTGTATTCGGGGCGCCGGTGAAATCGCCCTGGCCGTGGTCATGGCCACGTTGACCACCGTGGTCGTCTTCCTGCCCGTGGCCCTGGTGGAAGGCGAGGGTCAGTTCTTCCTCATGCGCTTGGCTCTGCCCATCACCGTCTCGCTGATCGCCTCGCTCTTCATTGCCCTGGCTTTTGTCCCCCTGGCCGTTTACCTGACCCTGGACAAACGGGATCAGCCCGAAAAGAAAGGCGTCATCGCTCATGTCCACAACGCCATGCACGCCGCCCTGCGCCTGTTCTACGACCGCGTCTTTTTGTCGGTGAACCACTTCTACAACAAGGCCCTGGCCTATTTCCTGAAACACCGCCTGGATCTGGTGGTGCTGCTCTTCGCGATCTTCGGCGTTACCATGGCCGTCACCAAGGACAACCTGAAAGTAGTGCCGCGACAAGAAGAGGACGCCACGCGCTTCCGCATCCGCGTGGACATGGATCGCGAGTATAACTATGACGATGTCAAAGCCTGGTTCTCCGACGTCGAAAAAATCATGGCGGAGCATAAAGAAGAACTGGAACTGTCATACTACCTGCTCGTCACCTACCGAGGCGGCGGCCGTATCGACGGTTTCTTCCGCGAAGACCGCGAGAACAAAATCACACTGAAGCAGGCTGCCGAAAAAATCGTCGGCCTGATCCCGGAAAGCCCGGGCGTCAAGCTCTACACGGGTGATGAGGACCGCAACAGCGACAAGGAGAAAAAGGAAACCTACGTGGTGCGCCTTGTGGGCGAAGACTACGAATTACTTGACGAGGTGGCCGAAGACCTGGAACCGTCGCTGCTCAGATTCCCGGGCGTGCTGGGCGTGCGCCGCAGCGGTGAAACCTCTCCCTCGGAGTTGGGCCTGGTCATCGACCGCGACCGCGCTCAGGCCGGCGGCGTCAATCCGCAATGGGTTGCCGGCGTCGTGGGTTACGCCCTGCGCGGCAGCAGCTTGCCCCGCTATAACGACAACGGCAAACAGATCAACGTCCGTGTCCGTTTCCGCGAACAAGACCGCGAAAACCTGAGCGACCTGGCCAACTTCCAGGTGCCTACCCAAGACGGCAACGCCGTTTCCCTGGACAGCCTGACCACGTCGACCATGCTGAAAACGGCGCGGGGCGTCTTCCGCCGCGACAAAAAAGTCTCACGCCGCATCACCCTGGACCTGGAAGACGAAAACGCCGTGAAGAACCGCCAGGCTCTGGCCGTCTATGTGAACAACCTCGATTTGCCCGAGGGCGTATCGATCGGCCAACCCTCGATCCGGGTCAGTGACGACCTGGACAATATGAAACTGGCCGTCTACTTTTCCATTATTTTCATCTATCTGCTGATGGGTTTTCTGTTCGAAAGCTTCTCACTGCCGTGGTCCATCCTGTTGACCATCCCCATGGCCATCATCGGCGTGGGCTGGGCGCACTTCATCACGGGTAAGAACCTGGATATCCTGGGCACGGTGGGGATGGTGTTGCTGATCGGCGTGGTGGTGAACAACGGCATTGTGCTGATCGACTACGTCAACCGCCTGCGACGAAGCGGCATGGCGCGAACGGAGGCCCTTCTGCTGGCTAGTGAGCGCCGCTTCCGCCCCATCGTCATGACGGCGCTGACCACCATCATCGGCATGGTCCCGCTCACGATCAGCAAGCCGCTGAGCTTGGGCATCAGCTACAAGAGCTTCGGCCTGACCCTGATCGGCGGTATGACCACGGCAACCGTGCTCACCCTGCTGGTGGTGCCGGTCTTCTACAGCATGATCGACGACCTGGGTCGGATGAGAAAACAAGCCTTCCGCCTGGGCTGGGGCCTCCCCGAAACCCCGACTACCGATCCCTGACTTCCCGGATGCGCCCGCTGCCGGCGGGCGGATTTTCCCTGAAGTCAATCGGGTTCAGTTTTCGAGACGCTTTTGTATGCTTCTCAGCAATTCTTGAATGCCCGGGTCATTTGGGTAGAGACTGTCTAATTTCATCGCCATGGTCCGGGCGTCCTGCCAACGATTTCGGCCCATGTAGACCTTCAGTAGTTCTTGAATGAACTCGGATGATATCGGTTCGATCTTATGAGCATGGAGAAGCGCCTGTTCTCCTTCCTCCCCACGACCCAAATAGGTCAATATCTTCCCCAGGTTGAAATGAACCCGTGAGCGATTGGGCAATAGGGCTGCCGCACGCTCCAGGGACGTCGCGGATGCGGGATAATCGCCCATTTCAGCCAACAGCAGGCCGAGAGAGTAATGGACATCGCCCTCCCCCGGGTGAGCCTCTGCCGCATTTCTGAATTGGGCCAGAGCGTCATCGTTCCTACCCGTCCGGTTATAGAGGTTGCCCAGATTGATGCGGGCTGCCAGAAAGTCCGGTTCTATGTCCAGAGCGCGAAGATAGGCTGCTTCGGCCTCCCCGGCCTTTGCTTGAGCGCTGTATAAGACGCCCAGGTTCAGATAAGGTTCCGGTTGATCGCCCTGGGCCTGTTGGGCCCGTTCGTATTCCCGAACGGCGCGGTCCAGCAGGGCTTTCTTTTCGGGTTCCAGATCTCCGGCGGGGAATCCGGCCAGGTTGATAGCCGCTGCAATGCGAACCGCGCGAACAGGGTCGTCAAGCAAGGGAAACAAGCCTCTTACCTGATCCTCGGGAGCCAGGAATCGGGCGGACCTGGCCGCCGCGGCTCGAATCAGGTCGTCCTCACCGGTCAAAGCCGCTTGAATGGTTTCTCCCCCGCCCAAGGGACCCAGGTGTTCCAAAGCCGTAGCGCGAACGATGGACGGCTGTTCGGTGTCTTCGGCCAGGGCTTGAAGGTCCGACACACTTGCTTCGCCGCGCCTTGTCCGAGCCAAAGTCTTTCCATAATGGGGTGCATTCGAGGTTTCCGGCCCGTACCATTTTTCTACCGAGGCAAGAGCCCATTCGGGCGTCCGGTCGGCATGGCAGGATTGGCAGGCATTGGGCGTACCGATGCTTACCGTCAGATCGGGACGCGGTATGCGCATGGAGTGATCGCGACGCGGGTCCACACCCATGTACACGGTTGCCGGCATATGACAATCGACACAGTTGGAACCCGCCGCGCCCTGTTGGTGGAAGTGATGGGTAGGGTCGTTGTAGTTCTTTTTGACCAGACTGGGGAAGCGCGGGTTGCCCGCCGGATTATGGCATTGCAGGCATAGGTCGTTGCCTGGGGCGCGTGGTTTCAGGGTATGCGGGTCATGACAATCCGTGCAGGCAACGCCCATGCGATGCATTTTGCTTTGGATGTACGAACCGTAAACAAAGACCTCGTCCTGGATCTGCCCGTCCGCATGGTAGAGACCCTCGCGCAAGAGGGCAGGCATGTAATTGTCCAACAGCGGTTGTCCTTGAACCGGGTCGGGTGTCAGCGGATGCCTGCGGCTATGGCAGGGCGCACAATCTTCGACCTGTTGACGGGCCGATGCCTTGGATGTGCTGACAACCAGGCCGTAGGTTGGATCACCCGCGCGTTCCGATTCCGCTGCGGCCGCCCATTCAAGATGTTTTTGGCCGGGACCGTGACAGGCCTGGCAGCCCACATCTTCCGCGGCCCAGGTCGTGGCAAATGTTCTCGTATCCGGTTGGTAACCCTGCTTGAGGTTGGTCGCGTGGCATTCGGCGCAGCGATCGTTCCAGCGATAGAACCTGCCGCTCCAATGATAGGCCGAGCCGGGCGCCGCGTCTTCCTCCAACTCGAACCACCGCTTGCCGACCGTATCCCAGGCGATGGTCAGGCTGTGCAAAGCTCCGCCCGGCAGGGCAACCAGGTATTGCTGAAGGGGCGTTGCGCCGAAGGTGTGCGTGATGCGATAGTCCTTGGATACCCCGTCCGGCCCGGCGGTGTTGACATAGAATCCGTCACCCTTGCGAAAGAACCGGGTCACGCCGTGATTGCCCTCGAAGCCGGCATTGCTGAAATTGCCCAGTACCGTTTTCTCATCGGCCGATTGCATGGCCAGATCGTGGTGAGAACCGGACCATGCTTGAAAGGCTTCCTGGTGGCAACCCGCGCAGGTTTCTTCAGCCACGAAGGCAACGCCGTCCGCGCCCGTTCCCAAGACGGTGCGGGGCAAGTTCAGGGCTTCCCCGGTGGAAACCTTCTCCGCACCCGCCGGTTCAGAAGGAGGAGAAGGCGATGTACAGCCGATCATCAGCAGGCACACCGCCGTTAGCGTAGTTGAAAAGACGATCTTTTTCATTTAGCGACGTCTGATCCCGCCGCCGCGCATGCCCCCGCGCATACTGCCCGTGCGCATGCTGCCGGTTCGGTTCCAACTGCTACCGTGGCGGTTGCTGCCCTGTCGGATTCGGGTGCCGGTATTGGGGCTTTGCCGCTGGATCTTGCTACGGTCGATATTCCTGGTCGACGTCGCTCGACCGGATGTGGCCGAACCGCGCCGCTCGGATATTTTGGCGCCCGCGTCCTTCCTGAATTGTTCGCGGGTCATGCCGGAGCGTTCGCCGCCGCGTTTCGCATAGGCGTCTTCGAAGCGTCCATGCTCCGCGAAGCGGTCGGCCAGCTTGCCGTCGCCCCGGTTCCAGTCCGAGGGGAGCCGGTCCCTGTTTTGATCGAGCCAATCCTTGACCGCGCCGTTTGCCCCCGTGCCAAGGTCCGGGTGCTTGTTATAGAAGTCGTTGAATCGCGAGGACAGGTGATTGTAGTGATAGTGATGGTGCGGATGGGCAAAGTGCCAGTGTGTGTAGTGAAAACTGGGGAAACCGATGATGATTGCGCCGCCGCCCGGCCCGAAGTAGATGCCGGTATGATACCAGGGATAGGGGTACCAATAGGGATAGGGGTACCAATACGGGCCGCCGTACCAATAAGGATAGCCGTAGTAACCGACGCCCAAGCTGATGTTGACCTCTACGTTACTCGAGGGCTTCTTCGCGGGTTCAGGCAGCATACTGGTGTCGTATCCGTATTCTTTGGCGTAGGCGTCATTGGACTCTTTGAACTGTTGCATGGCTTGCGGATCCTTTTCCAGGTCCTTCATCCACTCGCCCAGTTTCTCTTCGTTCTTCGCCGCCGCCTCTTCATGAAGTTCGGCCAGCCTTTCACGAACCTTGGCGGGGTTCTCCTTGTAGCGCGCCCCGGCGATGACCGCCAACTCCAGGTTGTCATTGAGCGTGCCCATGATTTCGGGATGCTTCAAAACGGTTTTGACTGAATCTTTGGTCTTTTTGTCGTAAGGCTCCAGCAGTTTGTCCAAGGCTTCTTTCGTATCCTGATTCAGTTCGTGGACCTGTTTGAGCATTTTGTATTTCTTACGGCCCAATTCCATGGCGAGTTCGTGACTCTCCTTCGGAAAATCTTCCAGAAGCTTTTTGATTTGCTTCTTGGATTTCTTTTTGGGCACCACCAGGGCTTCTACCAGACCGGGGAAGCGCACCAGGTCGTAAATCTTCTTCTGGTCATCGCGGGGCAGGTCTTCAATCAGGGCCACAAAAGCGGTCATGGAACGCGCCTGCATTCCGGCCAGACGGGCAGGGATCTCGGGATGGGTGCATACTTCCAGGACGGCGTTGCGAATCTCTTCCGGATAAAGCACCAGTCCTTCGACAACCTGCTTTTCTTCTTCGGTCAACTGTCGTTGAAGGTCGCTCAAACCACTCAGCCCGGGCATCCCGGTGAATACTAAAAGGCAGAATCCCATGGCGAATCTCGTTTTCATGACGGCCGCACCTCGTGCATCAGTTTTCTTGGAGTCGATTATAGGTTGAGGCAATCGATCGGGTCTATTGGACCATGGTTGTACCTTCAATCCAAGGGAAAACCGAAGTTGATGCGCCAAGCCTCCAGATCATCGGCCTCCCGATAACTGATTCCCAGACGAGGCATCGAGACACCGAAGATTTTGAAAGGCCGCAAAGCGCCCATGGTAAAGCCGATTTCTGCATGATTGCTTAACTGAACCGATTCGCCCTCGTTGCGCTGAAACTCGAGGTTTTTTATATAGTGTCTGAGAATAAGGAAGGTGCTGATATCGATCTCGCGGCCCCAAAGTTTGAAGGCCGGCGGAAAGCGCAGGTCAGCGCCCAGGTCAAGGTTGAGGAAGCTGTCTTCCCGCTCGGAATCCGGCACTTGCGCCCCCGAATAGTTCAATTCCCCGGCCAGGGTCCAGGTCCGCTTGCCGCGAGGAAACACCCGTGTGAGTCCCGAGCCCGCGTTATAGATGATGACCGAGCGGTTTTCTTCGAAGTCGCGGCCGAAGCCTGCCTCCACAAACGGTTTGATGAGCCAACGTCGGTAGGGAACGCGGAATTCCAGGCCGGGCACCAGGCTGCCCGTTCTCACGCGCTCTTCAACTCGCGGACCGTTGACCACATCGATCAGGAGATCGTGGACCCCGAAACTTACCGGAAGGTTCAATTTGAGGCCCCATTTCTCACGTGTTTCATCGCGCAAGGGCCATTCGAAAGGAAGGCGATAGACCTGGACTGATCGGCCCTCTGCCTCGAAAGCACCCAGGCCGATATCATTACTATAAGGGAAATGAACATCGGCCCCGCGCTCCTGGCCCTTGCAAGGTACGCCTAAGAGCAAGATCACCGAGGAGAGCAGGCATCGCACGGTCAAACTGCCGATCCTTCCGTCTACCGGCATCCGTGTCAATTGCGCCGTTTTACGGGTTTTCTATTCGGTTGCCCTTTGGACTGTCCCCGTGATTTCCATCGTTCCGTTTTGGCGTTCCCCCGTTCCCGCGCACTGCGCTGCCGTTCCAGGTCGCGGCGAATACGGTTTCTGTCCTCGGAAGTTGTTCGCGTTGCGGTTGAGCGTGAAGCAGTGGATCGGGTTGTCTTGGAGCGCGTGGCGCGGTTATCGGCGTCCGCCTTGCTCCAGCTTTTGCCGTCGTAACGCTGCCATTGATCCTTATCGCCGCGATAAACATGGCCGTCACGACCCGCGTAGATATTGCCGTGCCGGTCCCTGGCCACATATCCGCTGCCGCGCCGACCGCTGCCGGCCACCACCGCGCCTCCCCGAGACGTTTGGGCGCCGGCGACCGTTCCTCGATAGTCGGACCGGTAACCGGCTCGGGCCCAGTCCCTGCCGTTGCTGACGACGCCGCGTCCCCAGGACCCGTAGATCGTGTCCGCGCGAGCGCCCGCCGCGTATCGACCGGTGTAGGGATTATAAGCCTGACGAGCCCGCGCACTGCCCCTGGGACCATAGGCGTATGCGCCCCGGCGATAGGTGCCGGTGCGGGGATCGTATGAGGCCGCTCTGCCCGCGCCGCCGTAGGGACCGTAGACCCTTGCCGAGCGGTAATAACCGCCGTAGTAATAGTTGTAGCGGGCGCCGCAGCCGTAGGAATAGAAGTGCGGGTGATAGTGATAGTGATAATGATGGTGATGCCAATGATCGTGTATTTCATCGGCAATCCAGAGACCCACGCCGAACATCAGGATTCCGGCGGCAATATACTGGCCCGTGTAACCCGAGGTATGGCCGACCACCACCGTCGTAGGGGTCGAATCGTAGACATAGACATAGGTAACATTGTGCTTGGGGTGCTCGGGCGGGATATTGTAGATCGCCTTGGGCACCTTGGTGCACACCCGCCAGTCGCCCGTCGCCGTTTCGGCGATGAACCAGATGCCCTGGTTACAGCAGTAATAGCGCCCGTCAACCAGGAAGACATCGTAAGGCGTGTTCACGGCGTAAGCTACCTCAGCCCCCTTGACCCTGACGAACTTGGGGCTGCCCTCGTAGACCACGGTCAGGCTGACCTCTTCAATATTGACCGTTGCCTTTTTGGGTACGGACGCCAGCAATACCGCGTCCTCAGCGGCCTGGCTGCCCGGCACCGAGGCGAGCACATGGGCGCGTGGATGATCCTCGGGGATGGCTTCAAAATCGGCGGGCAGGTCCCGGGTAGCCGCCGACCAGGGTCCGGTCAACTTCCCGGCCCGGAACCAGCGACCCGCGACCAGGTAGTAGTAGTTACCTTCCTTCCCGTGCAGAAAGAGGTCGCCGTCCGTATTGGATATCTCCATCAAACCGGTTCCCAGAATCGGTTTGAAGGCGGGGGCTCCGTCGGTCAGAATGAGTTCGGCCGGTTCCTTACTTGTAAATACAAGCAGGTCGTTGCCGGCGCGCTTGCCGGGGACTTGTTTCTTGACCTCGGCCCAGTTGTCGTCCCCGGGCAATCGATTGAAATCTGAGGGTAATCGGCTTACCGGCTTCCAGAGCGACTTGCTCACATCATCGGTGGTGAACCAGGCCGATTCGTTCAGCAGGTAATAGGCCCCGGTTCCTACCTCGAAGAAAACATCCCAGTTCGTATTGGCAGCATAGAGCAGGTTGGTTCCTTCCACGGGTTTCAGGACCGGGTCTCCCATAAAAATGACCAGCACGGCGTCTTTATCGCTGTAGAAGATGGGCGGCGGGTCCAAATTGACCTCGATGGAACGGTGTTGTTGTTTGTCCAACTCCATATAAGCCAGGATGCGATCGAGCGAGATGATGGCCGGCTTGTGATTGGCAATCACCGTGGTGACGGTCCTGATCAAGGGTCGCGCTTTGTCCTCGGGAACATTGGGAAAGCGGACGGCAAGGGGTTTCAGGTTCTCGAAGAGAACATTGCGCGCCTGCATGTCGGTCTCGGTTTCAGCGGTGATTTCCGCAACGCCGAACACGGGCGTATCCTCGCCTTCCGGGGTTACGGACACCGCCAACCGGGCGCGCATCAACTCATGGTTGTCCCAACTGTCGATTTGGGGTTGGTAAAGCAGCACCTTGTCCTTACCGACCAGGTATTCGCGAGGCCAGCCCGGGTCCTCGGCGAACCCAAAAGTTATGGAAACAAACAAAACCAGGATTTTCAGATAACGCATCACCCGTCTCCTCACCAGTGTCCGCCCGCGTAGATCATAAGGTCTAATTTAAGGGTTCAGGCACGGTTGGGAAATAAGACCTTGGTCTTACAAGCAGCCATGTCCGCCGGCGGCCGATGTACGGCCGACTTCGGCCAAAGTGAAGCCCTCACCGAGGCTCGGAACCGTTCTGCCAAATCACACATTCAGGCGTGTAAGACCGGTCTGGAAACGCCTTGCCCGTCTGTGATGAAACCATCGGCGAAGATCAAACGGTAGCACTCTGTACTGAGAAGACGAACCAAGGGCGCACCGGCTACCTGGTCTGCAAGGTTTGTTGCCGGGAACTGGAGTAAAGAATAACGAGGTCATCACCCGGGCAGGTGGCAAACTTTCCCCGTGTGTTCCCGGGAACAATTGAGTATCGGACACCGGTTGATCGTGTCTTCCCGAAAGAAAATGGCGGCTGATTCGAGGTTGTCACGCGATCTAAACCCGACTTTGACGAGTCCCTGGTCCTTTACAAACTACATTGGAAGAACCGTGGGGTGTGCGGTAAACTGGAAGGTATGACAAACCGTGCCGTCCTGTTTCCTTTTCTCCCGGCCCTCGAAGCCGATAATACGCCATTGACCGTGGCCGATACCAAGCGTGTGGCCCTTGCGCTGTCATCAAGCGGCCGGTGGACTTTAAAGCGCCTAAGGTGCGTACCGACCGTGACGGAACTCATGGGAATCCAAGATCGTCATACGCGTCATGGTGAATCGCTATGTGAATTCTTCCGCGGGGAGGGTCGTTCGCGTGTTGCTTATTCGGAAACCTATTACCGGGAAGAGCAAAGCGCGGTTCCCGGTTTGGGTCCCTGGCATTCGCTGCGAATCGATAACAAACACAAGGTGATTCTAGATGTGAACACACAAAGCCTCTCCGTTTACGATTTGACAACGGATCCCAATGAGAAAAACCCCGTGCACAATGGAACCGACTCAACCTTACTTCCTTAAAGAAGGTGGTTCCACCCGCGCCTCACGCGGTACTTGAGTGACTCACGAGGAGGCGATGATGATTCAACCAAATATGTCGCTGGCGGAAATCAGAGAGGCGATCGCGGCTTTTCCCGTGATGCTCAAGGGATTCGACGCCTGCCTGGATCGATTGAAACTCTTGGAGGGAATCGCTGTTGGAGTCAAGGGTTCGTTGATTAAGAGCACGACGGATCGCTATTCCGATCTCGATCTTTGCGTCGTTGTACCCCAAGCGGAACAATTTGACGATGCCCGCGAGAAGGTCTCGCAACAGCTTACCGAGATTGGATGGGTCCTGGCGAATTTCCCGGCCACCCACATTGGAATGCCCAACCTGTTGATTAATTTCATTGAGCTGGACGGTGAAATCGTCAAGTTGGATGTGGAGATCAAATTGCTCTCGCAAGTTCCGACCCGAGCCGACATGAGCGTCATCCACGACCCCGGCGATATACTTCGGGATCTGCCCGGCGATCAACCCTCCGGCCCGTTTGGTTCCCCGGAGGAGTTCTCCGACATCTACCGTAAGTTCAGCGGCTGGATCTGGTATACCTATACCAAAATTGCCCGCGGCGAGTTATTGGAAGCCTTCGATTCTCTCAATATGATGCGCGGCTGGGCTCTGCTCCCTTGTTTCCAGATCGCGGAAAACATTCCACGTGAAGGTTACCGCTACGTCGAGAAACGTCTATCCACCGAATCTCTCGAAAAATTGCGCGCAACTTATCCCCAAGGCTTGGAAAGAGCGGATTTACTCCTGACCCTCAAGCGCATGTCCACTACCTTCCTTGACCTTCAACCCACTGTAGCTCAAAGATTGGGCCGAGATTTCTTCGAAGCGGAACCGACCGCTATTCTCAAGGCAATCGATACTGAAGAAGAGCAACGTCGATGACCGGACGAGATGTGACCGGGGTATTCCAACTGGAATTTCTGGATCCGGAAAAGCTTTACGAGAGCGCTCTCGCTTTCCAAGTGTCCCGGACCATGTTCGATCTGGTTACCTCTCTACGCACTCGCCTCGGTCTCTCGGCCCCGACGGAATATCAACTCCCCCCTCATTTAACGCTTCTCTTCCTGGGCCGGTTTCCAGGAAAAATCCTGACCGAGCTTTACCGTGCTTTAGGCCGGTTGCAGCCGGGTTCGGTGAAGCTGGAGACGATGGGCATGGCCAATGCCCACAACTTTATTGAAATGTTGCCGGCAGGTTACGACACGTTGGTGGGCGATCGGGGCGAGAAACTCTCCGGGGGTCAACGCCAGCGCATTTCGCTCGCCCGTGCTTTACTGAAAGAATCGCCGATCATTATTCTCGATGAGGCCACCTCCAGTATCGACAATGAAACGGCGACTGAAATCCATGCCACACTGAAACAACTGATCAAAAAGCGAACCACTATCATCATCACCCATCGCCTTCATACGATCCGCGACGCGGATCTCATTTATGTCCTCAAGGAAGGCTCCATTATCGAGAAAGGAACGCATGACAGTCTATTGCGTAATCCGGATGGGTTGTATTCCACCTTTTTAAACTCGGTAATTGAAGACAGATCGGTCACGGATGAGGTCTGACATGAGAGCCGGACGGAAGCACGCGGGTTGGCAATTGAGATCGGCTCTATCCGGTCGGCGAGGATTTTCATTGTTTCGGCACATAACAAGCCGATTTCTGGATTTGACAACCCAATACAGCTGATTTGGGGTGCTTTGGGAAACTGAACCTCGGTTTACTGCCTGGCTCGTTGATTCTCGACGCCGACATCGAAGAATCTCCCGGGAATTCTCGATACTGAAAGTCGGGGAGCAAAGAATCAGTCCTCATTCCTCGACCCGGAAAAGTCAGGAG
>JAAUYB010213115.1_pt1 | contig 20659 bp, 16 predicted proteins | sample 7278071 | NCBI WGS metagenome assembly JAAUYB01 (sample SAMN14350121, study PRJNA611818) | marine sediment metagenome | isolation source: surface marine sediment (1.8m) | place: French Polynesia: Moorea | collected 2018-08 | reverse complement strand
CTCAACTTGGGCTGGCGGATGGCGAGCAGCTGACCCTGGTGGCGACCTACACGGTCGATGACGGCAGCGGTCAGTCCAACAGCTCCGACAGCGGGCAGGTCACGATCGTGATCACCGGCACCGCCACGGGCAACCCCAACAACATGCCGGTGGCGCAGAACGATACCATTGACGTCAACGAGGCCGACGGCAACGTTGTCGTCGACCTCAATGCGCTGATCAGCGATGTCGATGTCGGCGATGTGCTGACGATCACCGACGTGGCCTTCGGCGGCGAAGAGGGCGAACTCGAAGCCGATTTCACCCTGGTGAACGGCGTGGTCACCGTCGATCCGACCCAGTTCGGCGCGGTCGAGGGCGAGACCATCACGGTGTCCTTCGGCTATACCGTCGACGATGGCTCCGGCGCGCCGAACAGCTCGGCCACCGGGCTGGTGACGCTGAACATCACCGGCGCCCCGGCGGCCAACGCGGCGCCGGTGGCCGAGGACGACACGCTGTTCTTCTCGACCGCGGCACAGACCGGAGTGTCCATCAACCTCGCCCAATACCTGTCCGATCCGGACGGCGACCCGGTCTCGGTGGTGAACGATGCAACGCTGCAGCTTCTGGTGGGCGGCATACCGGCGACGACGCAACCGAACCTGGTCGGAACCACGGTTTTCGTCGACTTCACCCAATTCGCGCTTGGCGAAGACGACGCGCTGACGGCGGTGATGGAATACAACGCGACCGACGGCAGCCTGACCGACGCGGGCGAGATCACTTTCGAGCTGGTCGGCAACGCGGCTCCAGAGGCGACGCCGCTCACGGTCAGCTACAACCTCGACGTCGACACCGGCAACATCTCGATCGACCTCAACGCGCTGGTCTCGGACCCCGACCCGGCGCCGGGCGATACGCTGACCATCAACGTGATCTCCTTCGAGGACACCGAAGGCGGCGGCGCGGTCAGCTTCACCAATGTCGGCAACGTGATCGAGCTCGATCCGACTCAATTCGGCTTGGTGGACGGCGAGTCGACCACGGCGGCGCTGGAGTTCACCGTCGATGACGGCAACGGCTTCTTCAACAGCATCACGAACGCGGCGGTGACGGTCAACGTGACCAATCCCGAGCCGGTGGCGACAGACGTCACGCTGCACTTCGACGATCTGGACGACGGCGAGCCGAACAACTTCACCATCGAGATCGGCAGCTACGAGGGCTTCGTCTTCGGGCCGAATGCCGTGGTGATCCAGACCGACGAGGTGCCGGGGCGCGGCGCGCCGATCCCCTACACCAACGGCGATGTGTCCGAGTTCAACGTGCTCAGCAACCTCAACGGCGACATCCTAGAGATCTACGGGCAAGGCGCGATCATTGGCGAAGGTGCGGTGGAGGGCGCGGACTTCGACCTGGAAAGCGCGTTCCTGTCCGGCGTCTGGCGCGACGGCATGACGGTGACCGTTACCGGCTTCACGCTGGAGGGTGCCGGCGCGTCGGCCGAGTACGTGGCCACCGGCGCCGGCCAGATATTCACCGCCAGCACCGGCGCGCCGGTCAAGGTGTTCTTCGACGACGCCCAGTTCGACGCGGTGTCCTACGTCACCTTCGAGGTCACCGGAGGCACCAGCGCCGGCTTGCCCGGGGATGGTACGCAGATCATGCTGGACGACGTGTTCATCTTCCTCTGAGCCCGAGGTTCGGGGTGTGGAGCGGGCGGCCCCTGGGCGGCCCGTTTCAGTTGGTGCGGAGATCGGGGGCACAGCGTCAAGGCCGTGGGCCGCCGTGCCCATCGCCGCCCCGCCCGGGTGGGTTGGCGATTTGTCGACGATTGCGCACCGCGTGAGGTCCTACGGACTCCACAGCCATAAAGCGCCGCCGTTCAGCGGTCGGTTCGCCACCCCAAGGGTCGGCGATGGGCCCGGCTCCGCACGCAAGGGCCGGCCCCCCTGCCCTATCCCGTCGACCAGGCACGCCCTACGACGCGCGCATCGCCCGTCCGTCCGGATCATGGGGCGACGGCGGGATCACCCTGGCGGGGCGCTCGACCCCGACCACATGCACTGACAGCTCGGTCCCCGGCGCGGCATGGTCCCGGTCGACCAGCGCCATCGCTAGCGATTTCTCGACCGTATGGCCGTAGCCACCCGACGTGACGAAGCCCACCCGCGCGCCATCCGCCCAGACCGGCTCGTAGCCGCTGGCATCGGCGCCGTCGGCCTCGACCTCCAGCGTCACCAGCGTCTGCGCCGGACCGTTGCCGTCGCGCTCGGCCAGCGCCGCCCCGCGGCCGACAAAGTCGCCCTTGTCCCAGGCGATCCAGCGGTCCATGCCGATCATTCCCGGGGTCCGGTCCTGGGTGAACTCGGCCGACCAGATGCCGAAGGATTTTTCCAGCCTGAGCGACAGCATTGCGTTGAAGCCGTATTCGACGATCCCGCTCTCGGCGCCGGCCTCCAGCAAGGCTCGCCGCAGCGCGATGTGCTCGGACGCGCGGCAGTTGATCTCGTAGCCCAGCTCGCCGGAGACCGACAGCCGCCCAACCCGCGCCCGGATCAGGCCGACGTCCAATTGCCCGCACCCCATGAACGGCAGCGCCACGTCGCCGCCGGCAGCCCGAGCCAGCACCTCGGTCGATTTCGGCCCGCTAAGCGAGAAGCCGACGACGTCGTCCGAGATGTCGCGCACCATCACCCCGTCGGCCAAATGGTCGTGGAACCAGCGCATGTGCCAGGACCGCAGGTAATAGGACCCCATGATCCACCAGGTCCCGTCCTCGCCCTGCTCGGACCCCCAGTTGAACAGCGTCAGATCGCCCTTCAGCCGACCCGCCGGCGACAGCATCACCGCCAGCCGCGCCCGACCGGGCCCCGGCAGCCGGGTCGAGAACAGCCCGTCGAGCCAGGCCCGGGCGTTCGGCCCCGTCACCTCGTAGCGCGAGAAGCCCGAGATATCGAGAAGCCCCACGCCCGCTCGCACCGCCTTGGCCTCTGCCGCCTCGATCTCGAAGGCGTTGGAGCGTTTCAGCGACGGCTCTTCGGCAAACCCCTCCGGCGCGAAGTAGATCGGCACTTCCAGCCCCCAGCTTTCGCCCCACCGCGCCCCGGCGGCGGTCATTTCGGGATAGGCCGGGGACATCTTCAACGGCCGCCCGGCCCACAGCTGCTCGTTGGGATAAGTCATCACGAAGCGGCGGGAATAGAACTGCCCCGTGGTTTGCTTGATGTAGTCCCGGTTCGAGGCATGCGGCCCGTAACGCGCGATGTCCATCGGCCAGGCGTCGGCCTCGGTATCGCCGTGGATCATCCACTCGGCCAGCGTCTTGCCCACGCCGCCGCCCTGCAAAAACCCCGCCATGACGCCGCAGGCCAGCCAATAATTCGGCACGCCATCGACCGGCCCTACCAGCGGATTGCCGTCGGGCGAGAAGGTGAAGGCGCCATTCACCCAGTTCTTCACGCCGACCTCGTTCAGGCAGGGATAGCGCTGGAACGCCATGGTCAGCTCGGCCTCGATCCGGTCGGGCTCTTCCTGCAACAGCTCGATGCCGTAATTCCACGGCGCGCCGTCCATCATCCAATGCTTGTGGTCGATCTCGTAGATGCCGACCAGGATGCCCTTCTGGTCCTGGCGCATATAGGTGAAGCCCTCCAGATCCACCGTCATCGGCACCTCGAAATCCAAGCTTGCGACTTCGGGAATGGTCTCGGTCACCAGGTAGTGGTGCATCAAAGGCGAGACCGGCAGCTCCAGCCCCGCCATACGTCCGACCTGTTTGGCCCAGAGCCCGCCAGCATTGACCACATGCTCTGCCTTGACGGTGCCGGCGTCTGTGACGACCTGCCAGTGGTCGCCCTGCCAGTGCAGCTCTTCGACCTTGGTGTGCTCGATCACCTCGGCACCGCGGATGCGCGCGCATTTGGCATAGGCATGGACCGTACCGGTGGTGTCGACATAGCCCTCTCGGTCCGCCCAGAGCCCACCAAGAACGCCGCCTATGTCCATGATCGGACAGGCTTTTTTGACCTCGTCCGGGGTCATCAGGTGGCAGTCCTCGATGCCGATGGTCTGGAAGACGCGATAGGCCGCCTGCAGCCATTCCCACCGCGCCGGGGCCGAGGCGACCGTGACGCCGCCGGTCATGTGCAGGCCGATATCCTGGCCCGACTCGCGCTCGATCTCGCTCAAGAGGTCAATGGTATAGGCCTGCAAGGCGGCCATGTTCGGGTCGGCGTTCAGTGCATGGACCCCACCGGCGGCGTGCCAGGACGAGCCCGCCGTCAGCACGTTGCGTTCGAAAAGCGCCACGTCGGTCCAACCGAACTTGGCCAGGTGATAGAGCACCGAGGCCCCGACCACCCCGCCGCCGATCACCACTACTCTGTACTGCGATTTCATGCCTGCCTCCCGAACGACCGCGTGCGGCCAGACTAGCGGCGCCAGGACGCGGCGTCCTGCCCCGATTGCGACCTCTCGCGGTCAGCGCCCGGCGCCAATCTTTCGGAAAGTGGTGGGTGACGATGGACTCGACCCACCGACCCCGTGCATCGCCAAAGGCGACCGCGTCGGTCGACCCCGCGCCAGATCGCGGGCGTCGGTCAGATTGACAGCGGCCGGTTGATGGTGGGTGATGACGGACTCGAACCGCCGACATCTTCGGTGTAAACGAAGCGCTCTACCAACTGAGCTAATCACCCGATGCCGGCGGGTCTAGCCAATGGCCGCCATCGGCGCAAGGGCGGCGGGAGGGGCGCGATGACCGACCCAGACTTCGACCCGCGGGCGCACCTGACCCACGCCCCGCGCCGCTTTGCCGATTTCGAGGTCGGCGAGGTGTTCCGCGCGCCCTCGCGCACCATGACCGAGGGCATCTTCGCCGCCTTCCAGGCCGCCTCCGGCGACAACCACCCGGTGCACTACGACCGCACCTACCTGCAGCGCCTCGGCCACCCTGACCTGATGGCGCATGGGTTCCAGACCCTGATCCAAGCCGCCATCGGCGCCAGCCCGCTCGCCCACCAGATGGGCGAAGCGCTGATCGGCTTCCTCGACCAGTCGAGCCGGTTTCTCGCCCCGGTCTACCTGGGCGATACGCTCTATCCGGCCTTCGAGATCACCGCCCTGACCCCGCAAACCACGACCGGCGTGGTGACGCTTCGCGTCACCATCCGCAACCAGGACGGCATCGTCGTCCTCGACGGCACTCAACGCTATCTGATGCGCCTGACCTAAGGGTGTCTTCTCGTTCCAAATTCTCAAACCCAACGCACCCACTCGCGCCCCGGCCCACCACCTCACTCGGCCGGCGCCGTCGGGGCGGTGGGGCCCCACCGCAGGCGAAGCCGAGGATGGGGAGACCCCAGAGGCGCGCGGCACGCGCGCCGCGATTAGGTCATATCTGCTGGTAGATGGTGGGTGAACACGGATTCGAACCGCCGACCCAGTGCGTCGCCGCAAGCGATCACGTCGGTCGGCCCCGCGCCCATGAGCAGACCTCCGTCCCATGCGCAGCGCTCAGTCGGTGGTGGGTGATGACGGATTCGAACCGCCGACATCTTCGATGTGAACGAAGCGCTCTACCACTGAGCTAATCACCCAACGGCGCGGGGTGTAGCGTTACTCCGCCGCCTTCGCAAGAGGGTCGGGCTTCAGCGCTTTGGCCGCTTCGATCGCCTGCTTGCTGCGCCGCAGCCGCAGTTCGATCACCTCGGCATTCTCAAGCTCTTTGCGGTTTTTGACGATGCCCTTGCCCAAGGGCTGCAGGTTCAGCGTCTCGCCCTTCGACACCGCGTCGCCGAGTTCGCGCAACATCGCCTCGACCACTGGCTTGGCCGCGCTTTTCTTAATCCCGGACGCAGTGACGACCCGGTCGATCAACTCGCGCTTGCCCAAGATCTTCGCTGCAGCCTCAGCTGGCTTCGGTGCGCCGGTCGCGGCCGTTGCGGCCGGTTTCGCAGCCAAGGTTGCCGCACCCGAACTGGTAGTCGCCGCGGATTCTGGTACCGTCTTGGCGGATGAAGGGGTCGTCGCCGACGCCTTGGTGCGCCTGCGCGCTGTGGTCTTCTTTGTCGTGGATGTTTTCGCTGTAGTTGTTTTCGCGGTGGTTCTTTTTGCCATCGTTTCCCGAGCCCGAGTGGTTTCGTTGCCGTCAACGTTACACAACTTTGTTAACGAATTCCACAGCCCTTTGCGTATATGTTGTGGAACCGAACACAAGCGCAACAGGATCAAGCTACTGCCGGCGCTTAGCCCGGGCTTTATCCAGCCCGGCCCCATTCGATCAGCGACGCCAATTCTCGCCTCATTTCCGGCCAGCGGGGGCCCATCGATCACACAACCAGAGGCAGGTTCTGCAATTGTGGGAACATAAATCGCGGCTATCGAAATGTCGCCGTCTGTAGCAATTGAGGCCGATGCGTTCCCACCCGAGAGGATTTCGTCGCCACGCCGCCCACCAAGACGTCATCGCCCTCGCCGCCGTCGAGCGAATCATTGCCGGTTTCTTTGGCGGCCTTGGCTGTGGCCTTTCTGCTATGGTTGATCGAACCCTTGCCCTTGGCGTCGACCAAGAATTTGTCGCCCGCGCCACCGGTGAGGGTATCGTCGCCGCTTCCGCCCTCGGCGCGGTCGTGCGCGGCCAATGCCCCGTTTTTCGACGGCTACCCCGAAAGCGAGGGGCAGCTTCTGTCTTGGGCGGCCCTGGTGCCGATGTGAGCCGTTCTGGTGCCCTACGCCGCCGCGCATCGGACCCTGGGCATCCTGGCCCCGATCCGGGGCAGCATTGCCTATATTCGGTCCTTGGCGATTTGGCTCTCGCTGGTCGGAACCGACGTCAGGCCACGCGGGCCAAACTCTGCGAGGTTCGGCCCGCGCGGCCTGGCAATCGCGCTCTGCGCGCTCTTTGTTGTGGAGCAACGCGATCATGCCTTCGGAGAGCGTGTTCCGCATCTGGCGGTCAACGCAGTCTGGATCAACGCGGTCCCCAATTGGATCACCGCTTCCCCCGGCACCTGGTGGTACGCGTAGCGCCCCTCCAGTGTCGGTCATTGCGCCGAAAACGAACCGGCCGAGCCCTCGTCCGAGGTGTTCAAGTCGCGCATGTCCGGACAAATCGGGGGCACGCATAAACAGCTCAGTTGCCGCAGACCGCCCGAGCGCCGTATGAAAACCGCAAGGCTCGCGGCATCCGGGGACGGGTGCTGTCAGAGACCAAAACCGAGGCGAGAATTGTTGAAAGAGGCCAGAATGAGCGACCTGCGATCCAAACTTGGCGACCCGACATCTTTGACCCTCTCCCGCACCATCGCACATGCCGCGGTGCAGCCCCTGACCAAGGCAGCGCGCGCCAATTTGCAGGCAGTGCCGGATGACAGCCACTCCAACCTGGAATGGTCTTCTGCTCGGGGCATGTTCCTAACTCACCCGTTGGGCGCGGGCGCGGCCCATTGCCAAGTCGGTTTGGGACTTGCGCCTTTGCGGTTGGTCATTCTGAGCGACGGCGACGAGATCGACACACTGGCTTTGGCGGGGCAGACCACGGCACGCGCCCTGGACTGGGTAGACGAGGCCTTGCAAGACATAGAACTGGCGCCGGCCAGCCCAGTCGCTTTGCCCTATGATCTGCCAGGGGACGTGGTGGAAATCGACCGTTTCGGTGAAGACAGCGCCGATCTCGCACATCTTGCGGCCTGGTTCTCGCTGGCCGCAGGCAGCCTATCGGACTTCGCCGCCGCCAACGCAGCACTCGATCCCGGCCCCAGCCCGGTGCGCTGCTGGCCGCACCATTTCGACATCGCCACTTATGTCCAACTCGAGCCCGGCGATTTCGAGACGGCGAAAGGCATCGGCGTCGGCCTATCCCCAGGGGACGAGAGCTATGACGAGCCCTATTTCTACGTAAACCCCTGGCCACACCTGCCCGTGGCGTCTTTGCCCGAGCCGATCGCGCCCGGGCATTGGCACACCAAGGGCTTCGTAGGATCCATCGCGACAGGGCAGGAAATCCTGACCGGCGAAGACCCGGCGAAGACGACCGCCCAGTTCCTGCGCGGCAGTTTTTCCACCGGCCGAGCAGGGCTCGGGATTTGACCTCATGCTTGGCGGGCTGACGCTCTTCGTGATACTGAGGACCTTCCCCCCGATATCCGGGCCATTGCGAACTGGAATTTTCCACCTTTGAATGGACGAAGGAGGAAGACCCATGAAGCGGAAACGGTTCTCTGAAGAGAAGATCATCGGCGTGCTGAAGGAGAGTGAGGCTGGGGCTAAAACGGACGATATCTGTCGGCGTCATGGCATCAGTTCTGCCACGTTTTACACCTGGCGGAAGAAGTACGGGGGCATGGACGCATCTGAAGCAAAGCGACTGCACGAGCTTGAGATCGAGAACGCCAAGCTCAAGCGGATCGTGGCCGACCAGATGCTGGACATGTCGTCGATGAAGGAGCTGCTGGCAAAAAACTGGTGACACCCATGGCCAAGCGCAAAGCCGTGGGGTTTCTGATCAGTGAGATCGGCCTGAGCGAACGGCGGGCCTGCCGGATCGTCGGACTGGCACGGTCGGTGCACCAGTACCGCCCTCTACCGAAGGACGATGCCGCTGCCATCAAGCGCATGAAAGAACTGGCGTCGGAGCACCGCCGTTATGGCTACCTGCGCCTGCATGCCATGCTGCGGCGGGAAGGGCTGGTCGTGAACCACAAGCGCACTTACCGGCTCTACACCGAACAAGGCCTACAGGTGCGCACGAAGAAGCGGCGGAAGCTGCCGCGGCGCGACCGGATCGCTCCGCAGGTGCCGGAGCGGCCGATGCAGCGCTGGTCGATGGATTTCGTCGGCGACCAACTGGCCGATTGCCGGCGGTTCCGCGTGTTGAACATTGTCGATGATCACAGCCGGTTCTGTCCCGGCCAGATCGTCGACGTGTCGATCCCGGGTGCAAGAGTGGCGCGCTTCCTCGATGACCTGGCGCTGCGGTTCGGGCTGCCTGAGGAGATCATCCTCGACAACGGCCCCGAAGGCACCAGCAAGGCCATGTTCGACTGGTCCGAGCGGTCCGGTGTGCGCCTGCGGTTCATCGAGCCCGGCAAGCCCGTGCAGAACGCCTTCGTGGAGAGTTTCAACGGCAGATTCCGCGACGAATGCCTGAACTTGCACTGGTTCCGCTCGCTACGACACGCCCGCGAAGAGATCGGCCGCTGGCGCCACCACTACAACACCGAGCGCCCACATTCCGCGCTCGGATATCTCTCACCAACGGAGTTCCTGACGAAAACCACCGCGCCAGCGCTTGAGACTCTTGCGGTCTCCACGCTGTCGCTCAACACTGCAAACCAACCGGAGGATTCCAGATCACACCGGCCCTAATCGCGGGGGAAGGTCACTGACGGTGTCATTGTCGGTTGTATACGCGGCCGGCGTGGCGCTGCGGCTTTTGGGTCTGCCGCAGGACGACGCGCGGTTTCAGCCAAATTCCGCGCTGACCGGCACCGGCTGAACGACATCCGCGGCCGAAACGGCCTTGCGGCGCCCGATGCTCGGCACGATCGCCACCGCTACAGAAGACCACCGATCTTCCAGGCGGACGGCACCGTATCGGGATGGGCGGTGCGCATCAGCGACCAGCCGATCCCGGCAACACCCAGCATCAGTCCCGGCGAGTAGTGGCCGCCCGGCACGCCGCAACGCCAACCCTCGGGCCGGCGTGCGTCGTCACGGATAGCCGCCGAACACGCTGCCGCCATGTCGAGCCAGATCTTCTGACCCGACAGCCGCCACGCATCAATCATCAGGTCCGAGACGCCCGACAATCCGTGGCATTGCGAGCCGTTGATGGCGTCCGATCCACCCGGGCCACGGGGACCGGCAAGCGCATCGCGCGTGCTTGCCAGCACACCCTCAAGCGCGGCGACGCGATCGGCACGGGCCAGGATGTCGCTTGCATCAGCCACCAACCGGTCGGCCGCGATTCCGATCGAGCCATGGCACCACATATGCGGATATCCCGGCTCGGCTTCGGGGCCCATTGCGTCCGAGCGCAGGTCGGCCCAACTGCCGTGTTCCGGCGAATACCAGGCCCGCTCGAAGCGTCGGGCCCGGTGCGCCGTGTCGCGCCAGGGGCCGGCATCGGGCGCCAGCTCCAGCAGCCGGTCCATCGCATAAGCCAAGCCCGCCGCACCATGGGCAAGGCCGCAAAGATGGTCATCCTGCCCTGGCGCCACCGGCCAGCTGAGACCGTCGCCGTCGGCCCGGCCCGCGTCCACGACCTGGTGGCCGAGCGCCGCGGCCAGGTCGGCCCAGGGCCCCGACGGGTCGGACCGGCTGACGGCGACGAGCCCGACGATCAAGCCCGCGTGGCCGGACAGAAGATCCATCGGCGGATCGGCCTCGTTCGACGCCGCGGCAGCCGCCTCTGCAAGCATGGCCATCGCGTCGCTGCGAATCTGGGGCCAATCGGCCTCGAGCGCAACGATGGCCGCGCCCGGCACGCCCGAATAAAGCGATGCGCCATTGGCGTTGCTCAGCGCGTGGCGCAACGCGCCCTGCGCCGTTTCTACCAGCCTCAGATCGTCGTCGAACCGGGACGCCAGCAGCAGGAACCGCGCGATCCCGGCGCTGCCTTCATAGACATCGCCGCCGGTCGTGGTCTGCAACGGCGGAAGGCCAATCTCGTCGGCCGGCACCGCGCCCTGGAACGTGCAAAGCGGACCATGCCAGATCGCCGCCTCTGCCAGCTCGTGGGCAATGGCCAGACCCTGATCATGGTCCGACGTCACCGGGCGGGCTTCGGTCTTCACGGTCACGGCGTTGCTTTCAACAGGGGCGCGAGGGCGGATCGCGCAGCCACGGTCCAGGCCTCGGCATCGCTCGGATCAACGCGGACGTCCGCAAGGGCCGCACAGATCACCTGGCCAAAGCTACGGTCGGTCTCTGGATCGGGCGCCCATGCAATGCCCTCGGCAATCACCCTCGTCCCGGGGGGTGAGGCGCCGGCGACCAAAGGCGCCGCCGCAGCGATTAGGTCCGCAACCCAGCCGGTGTCCAAACCCAACTCGGCGGGCAGGTAGGCGACGGCGCCGTCGCAGCGGCCGGCGGAACTGGCGCCGACGAGGCACTTCATCGACCAAGCCGCCTTTAGGTCGGCGCAATCGACAAATGCCCTGGCAAAGGCCGGTTCGGACCCTGGGGCGAGACCGAAATACAGCCGCTGGCGGTGTTCCGGCGCCTCCTGCATTTCCCAGGCTGGCGAGGTCACATGCCAAAAACCGCCGCTTTCGGCCGCGCCCAGCGGAAAGACGCAGACCGACGCACCCGGCTCGAAGACCAACGCGTCCTGTGCCTCGGGCACGACAAGCGGCGGCGCCACAGCGCGGCGTTCACCGTTGCGATGCACTTCGACGCATCCGGCCTGACCCGGAAGCCCGGTCTGCGCCACCTGCCAGCCAGCTTCGAAACGCCCGGGGTCGAGAATTGCCGCGAGATAGGCGCCACCCGCGGGATAACGGCGCGGGCCCGCATCGCTCTTGTGATACCAGTTGGCGTAGAGAAGGTCTTCAGCGGGCTCCTCGCCGGCGCCACCGACCAGCATCAACCGCGCGGCGTCCAACTCCTCGGGCGTCACGACACTGCCCGGATCAGGCTACGGGTGATCTGTTCGCGCCGAGAGAAGCCCAGTGCGGCCTTGTCCAGCAACTCGCTGGCGCCGTCGTCGGAGGTATCCGGCGCCTGCGTCGACTGGTGCTGGATCGCGGACATGACCAGCCACGCCGCCATATAGGCAGGCAGGCGTTTCGCGACCGCCGGCGCTGGCAAGCGGCTGACCTCGGTATAGGCCGACAACAGCTCGGCGGTCCGTTCGATCGTGCGCTCTGACCACGGGTCCTCGCCAAGCGCGGTCATCGGCAACCGCACGGCAAGTGCCGCGATGTCCCAGGCCGGGTCGCCAACCCGCGCCATTTCCCAATCGATGATCACCACGCCTGAAACCCCGTCCCGGTCCAAAAGCAGGACGTTGTCATGCTTCAGATCGGCATGGATCAGGCACATGTCGCGCCAGATCCCGCGCGCCGCGCGCAGCCCCTGGCAGAGCCAGGGATCGGCGGAGATGCGTCCAGTGGCACGGGTTATGTGCTGGGTTTGCCATATCTCGGGTGCCGCATCACCGCTCGCCAGTGCGAGAACCCAAGGCGGCTTTGCGGCCAGCGCCGGCGGGGGCCGCGCGCCAGGGGCGGCCAAATCGCGGGTGGCGCGGTGGAAGTCGGCGAGCGGCTTGGCGATGCGCCTCACCAGGTCGCTCCAAAGCGCACCCTGTTCGCCACCGTCGGCCTCGTCCGCCCAGGCCGCCCGCCCCGGCTGCGCCTCGGTCACGACGACTGCTTGGGGCCCGCGCCATGGCAGGTGCCGCGGCACCAAGGCAGCGACGGCGGGGCGTTCGGCCGCAAGCGCGGCCACCGCCCGTTCCTTTGCGGCACTGCCATCACTGGCGCCGCGGCTCGGCCCGAAGCTCTTGAGATAAGCGCGCGGCACACCGCCCACCGAAACCGAATACATCTGATGGCTGCGGCCGACATCCTGGACCATCACGCCTGAGGTCACCGCCTCTTCGGCAGTGACGACCCCTTCAGATATCAAGGCCGGAATCACGTCCCGGGGGGCCAGCGGCTCAGCCGCGACCCCCCGGGATGGTTCCAAGTTGGGACTACTCGTCGTCGAACCAGCTGTCGTCATACTCGAAAAAGCCTTCGGGCGGCAATTCGACCTCGGGCGCCTCTTCGGGCATGTCCTCGTAGGCTCCGCCTACGCCGCCACCATAGTAGTCCTCGTAATCCCACTCCATCTCGTCCTCAGGACGGAACGGGCGGAAGCCGCCGCCGCCGGGCCGAACCCGCGGGTCGCCGAAGCGCGGATCGGGATTGATCCGTGGGTCCGGATTGATCCGTGGGTCGGGATTGATCCGCGGATCAAAGCAGCCGCCGGGCGTGCTCGGACAATCGTCGACCCGGCTTGGGCACCTCAGTACGCTCTCCGGCGGCCGGCAGATTCTCCAGGGCTGCGACGGGCAGAAGTCGAAGCTGCTCGGGCAGGACTGCGGGATCACCGACGGGCGCAGGCACGTGATCCGCGGCACCGACCAGCACCGGGACACCAGGACCGAAGGCCGCGGACAGTTGATGGCCGGCACCGAGATGCAGGGCTGCAGAACGCTCTTCGGGCAGGTGAAGACCGGCACCGACTTCGGCGTCGGGCTTGGTACGCAGTCAACCGCCGCCTTGGCATCGAGCTTGCCCGCGCCCCAGGCGGTGTTTGGCACCGGTCCGGTATTGGCGTCTTGCCGTGCCGTCGAGGTCAGGCAGTTTCGGATCTGCTCTTGCGTCCGGGCCCGGTTCTTCTGGAACATCAGCGCGATGGTGCCGGTGATATGCGGCGCCGACATCGAGGTGCCGGACATCTGCATATAGGGCTGGCCGGTGCCGAACTCCGCACGGGCCGAGAACACGTCCGTGCCTGGCGCAGCCAGCGTTGGCGCCGCCCGGCCATCGCGCGTGGGGCCGCGGCTGGAACTGGCCCGCAGAGCGCCTGCAGAGAATCCGCGCGCCGAATAGTTGGCCGCCGTGATCACCTCGCGCGCAGTCCCCGGCGTCGAGATTGTCATCGCCCGGTTCTCATGCGGTGTGAGGAACGTGGGCACGATGCCGCCGCGCTGGATCCAGGCATCAAACCGCCCACCGGACGCCGAACTGACCGACTCGATCCGAAGCCGCCAGTTGCCGGCACGGATCGACGGCGCGGTCCCGCGCCGGAAGGTCATGAAGATCCGCTTGTCGCCGTTGAACGGATCGTTGTTGCGGTGGTCGATGCGCACCGAGTTGCCGCCCGGGAAATTCAGCGTCGAGGCTGCGCCGACATTGACCGGACCGACGGTATTGCCATCCGGGTCGACAACCGACATCCGGAACGTGTCGGCGCCGTCGTACCAAAGGTCGATCTGGTTGGCGAACTGATCGCCCGCCGGTTGGTTGAACCGCACATCGGTGCTTGCACCGGTGGTCACATTACCCTGGGCATGTACCCGAGCCGACCCGGCATTACCGGCCGATTTCACAAAGGCCCGTCCCTTGGCGCCAAGCAGGTTGTCGAGGCCGCGCTCGAGCAGGCTGGTGCCATCATGCGGGCCGAGGTTGTCGCCCAGGCTCATGTTGATCACGCAAGCTTTGTCGAGCGCCTGCGCGCGCTGGAAGATGTAGTTCACCGCGTCAAGCGTGTTGGCCGAGGTGCCCAGCCCCTCGGTCCCGTTCGACCGGTTGGCGACGATGATGATGTCGGCCTCCGGCGCCACACCGACGAAGGTGCCTGCCGGCTGCCCGGGCCCCGAGCCCGCGCCGTTGCCGGCGGAAATTCCGGTCACATGGGTGCCATGCCGGAACGGATCGCGGTGGCGCACCACACTGAAGGGATTGGCATTGCCAAGAGCGTTGTTGATATCGGCTTCGCTGTATTCGACGCCAAAGCCGAAGCCCCCTGGGCTCGATTCGCCGCCCGTCGGGGTTAGACCCTGATCCCAGATCGACAGGATCCGCGTCGTTCCGTCGGAGTTCTGGAATGCCGGATGGGTGAAGTCGCATCCGGTGTCCACGATGCCGACAATCACGCCTGCGCCACGCCGCCCCGGCGGTCCGGCATGGACCAGATCGGCGCGGATCTCAGGCACTGACAAATCGAGTTCGGCCTGCATCGGGCGCGCCGCCTCGATCCGTTCGACCGCCGCAATCTCAGAGAGCTTGCCGAGCGCGTCGACCGATACCCGGCCCGTCACCACATCCCCGGCGACCCCTTGAACCGTCATTCCAGCCTTCTTCAGGTCATCGGGATCCCCGGAATATTGAACCAGGACAGAGGCTTCGACCTTTCGCGCGCGCGCCCGGCCCTTTGGTGCAACCGACTCGAGCCCGAACTGGTTTACGACTTCAACGCTGTCCGTCGCGGCTGCCTCATCGGCACCGCCTTCGACGAGAAACTCCAATTGCGGATCAAGTTTTCGCATGACGCTTCCCCCTCAATGCATTTGATACAAATCCGGCCCGCGCATCGGACCGATACGCCTATATAGCACGAATTCAACCGCGGCTCGATACCCCTTATACGGGTGCGGCAAAACCACGCCGAGACCGCCTACTCCGTTGGTGGCACTTCCGGCGCCATCGGCCGGCTAGACTCCACCCGCAAGACACCGTCGACCTCGGCCAAGGCCTGCAGGTCACGAACCGCGATCGTGCCGGTCAACACGTCGCCCACCTTTGAGCGGATCGTCAGACCTGCTGCCGTCAGCGCAGCCTCGTCGGCGTCATTGAGCGCATGGTCAAGCCCAATCAGCACCTGTATCGGCTCTGCAGCCTCCGTGGCGCTGGGGGGGCTTTCTGCGAGGACAAGCAGTTCGGGGTCGAGCTTCTGGGCCATATCGGTCACGTCATTTGCGAACGCGGCGGTGGCGGAGACTATGATCAATGCCGCGAGAATCGATATCATCGGGGTCCTCACCCTACCGCGGCAAACACTGTACCCGAACTCTCCAGCCACGACAAATGCACCATCCGCAACAATCCGCCAACCCGCCCGTCGGCATCCCGGCACCGCAAAAAACCCCACCGCTCCGGCGCGCATTCCGAGCCGCCGATCGCATTGCAATGCTTGAAGAAAATGGTGCGGTCGAGAAGACTCGAACTTCCACGGGTGTTACCCCACAGCGACCTCAACGCTGCGCGTCTACCAATTCCGCCACGACCGCACACCAATCACCTTGTGCCGGGCGTCTTAACCGAGGTGTTCGAGCATGTGAAGAGCAATTGCCGTCGAGGCGTGCAAGTAATCCGGTGCCGCACTGCTCGACTTCCCTGAGAGCCGGAGCCGCGCACGGTCGGGCCGGGCAGCGGGGGAGCCGGCGGTGCTGGTCCGATTTGCATGGCCAGTGGGGTCAACCGGCGTTCTGCGACCGATCTGAGCGCTCTCCGCCGCACTCCTGTTGCCGGCGACGAGCACGAATGACAGACACGCATTCCAAACGGTCGACGGAGGCATGGACGCGGGACCCCGCTGCGAGAGCAATTTGTCCGGCGCACCGACCTGGACTCTGCCGCAGAGTTCCGGCGTGATGACCGAATGGTGGAGTGGATCATCGAGCCCGGTCTGACGGCCTACCCCGAGGCAGTGGCCCGGATGGAGGCGCGCGCAGCCGGGATCGCTGCCGGGACAGCGGGAGAGTTGATCTGGCTAGTCGAGCATCCGCCGCTCTACACCGCCGGCACCTCGGCGAAGCCCGCCGACCTGACCGACCCGCACCGGTTTGAGGTCTTCGAGACCCGGCGCGGCGGACAATACACTTATCACGGGCCGGGCCAGCGGGTGGTCTACGTGATGCTGGACGTGGGCCGCCGCGGCCACGACGTGCGCCGCTTCGTGCGCGACCTCGAAGCCTGGGTGATCGCGACGCTCGACCGGTTCAACCTGCGCGGCGAGGTGCGCGCGGGCCGGGTCGGGGTCTGGGTCGCGCGCCCCGACAAACCGCCCCTGCCCGACGGCACGCCGCGCGAGGACAAGATCGCCGCGATCGGCATCCGCCTGCGCAAATGGGTCAGTTTCCATGGGCTGTCGATCAATGTCGAGCCGAACCTCAGCCATTTCGACGGCATCGTGCCCTGCGGCGTCACTGGCCACGGCGTGACCAGTCTGGTCGACCTCGGCCTGCCGGTGACGATGGCGGATCTGGACGTGGCGCTGCGGGCGACGTTCGACGCGGTCTTCGAACAGTCGCCCGCAGAGCCGGCCGAAGCGCCTAGTTCGGCGACACGTTGAAGAAGTTCAGCGGTCCGACTTCGGCGTAGAGGTCCGCGTAGTTCTGGAAGATCGGCGAATAGACGTACATATCGCCCTCAAAACCGGTGGGCCCCTCTAGTTCACCCCACATGATGCCGTGTAGCACCGAGGTATGGGCCGCCGTCCCAGCATTCAGCGTGAACACCGGCGACCCGCTATCGCCTTCCAGATTGATCGGGGTGACGCCGCCGCCGACATTTGCGCTGGCATCGGCGCTGTACTGGCAGATCAGCCTGAAAGTGCCGGTGGAATTGCGCAGCCCAGGATGCGGCAGATTCGAGCAGGTCCCCCGCGCCACCGCGGCGGTCTTACCGGTCTCCGCGCTGACCTTGGTCAGCACCTCGCCCTCAAGCGTGAAGAGCACCATTCCGACCAGGTCGTAATCGGCGTCGACGCTGCTGATGGTGAACCCGCCCCAATTGCCGATCCGCGCGATGCGCCCGACCGAGGCGGTGTCGTTGTCGCCGATCTGCACCAGATTGATGTCGCCATAGCGGCACTGGTCCACTGTGCAGGCGGGATGCGACAGGTCGGCGGGCGGATCGGCCAACTCTTCGCCGATATCGTTGGTGCCGCCGAAGCCCGAGCCGGGTTGCTTGAAGTTGCGTCCGTCGACCTCGAACAGACGGTTGGAGCAATGCGACGCGGTGAGAAACCCGATCTCGCCGGTGTCCACGATCTCGACCACTGTGCCGAGCGTACAGCGCAGCTTGCCGCGGATCTTCAAGCCGCCGACCAGCGGCCGCACACGGTCGTCGACGCGCGCGCGCAGCGCCGGCATACCCATCCGCCGAAGCTCGACGAAACCGCGGTCGAGCCCGGTCTGCTCGACGGCGGTCCAGAACGGGGCGTCGTCGGCCTCGCGGTGCAGACCCATCACGATCAGCCCGCGGCGTTCGTCCACGTCCGAATAGGTCAGGCCCAGCTTGGCCGCCTGGGCGTCGAGGGCCGCGCGCGCCGCCAGCAGCGGCTTTATGGGTGTTTGCGCCGCCTCGAACCGGCGCGGCGCCTCGGCGAAACGGTCGAGCGAGCGGCCGAATGCCTGGTCGAGCGCAGCAAAGACCTGGCGCTGCTGCTCTGTGTCCGGCTCCTGTCCTTTGGATGCGATCCGGATGACCAGCGTACCGTCGTCGACGTAGAGCCCCGCGAAACCCGGCGCGATCTCGGCGGTCGCGGCGAGGTAGTCGTCGAGGGTCATGACGTTCTGCAACTCCGGCGGCAACTCGCGCTTTGCCTGGCCGAGCGCCGGGAGCGCCAGGGGCGCAAAGGCCGCCAAACTCAACATGCAGATCTTGGTTAGGTATCGCATACCGAAATCCCCTTTGGTTCAATGCCGGCCCAGCATGGTTTCGGGGTGCCTCGTCGCAAGTCTGGATATCCTGACCCGCAGCCCCGGTCCTTGCGGCTGCAAAAGGCGTCCAGCGACCTGCCGAATGATCCGGACCGGTGTCGTCTGCGGCCGGTCCATGCGAGCGCCCCTCCGTCGCAGCATGGCGCCCTGGACGATCCCATGCAGCCGATCCAGACCCGTGCGTCGGAATTTCCCTGTCCACCTCACGCCCAAGACTGGCGCGCGGGCTGCGACAATCTGATCCGCGAAACCCCCGATCCGGCGTTGCCCCGCCTTTCCCACATCTCTAGAACATATTCAAAACGCGCAGGGTGAGGTGACTCGGCCTGCGACCGGACAGATAACGGGAACGCAGGAGGCACTCCGCATGGCCGACGCCGCCATCCATGGCCACGAACACCACGACGAGCGCAGCTTCTTTGTCCGGTGGTTCATGTCGACGAACCACAAGGACATCGGCATCCTCTACATCTTCACCGCCGCGGTCCTCGGCTTCGTCTCAGTGGCGTTCACGATCTACATGCGGATGGAGCTGATGCAGCCCGGGGTGCAGTACATGTGCCTCGAGGGCGCGCGGATGACGGCCGCTGCGACGGCCGCCGAATGTACACCGAACGGCCATCTCTGGAACGTGCTGATCACCGCCCACGGCATCCTGATGATGTTCTTCGTGGTGATCCCCGCGCTCTTCGGCGGATTTGGTAACTATTTCATGCCGTTACAGATTGGCGCGCCGGACATGGCATTCCCGAGGATGAACAATCTGTCGTACTGGCTCTTCGTTGCGGGCTCGTCGCTGGCCGTGATCAGCGTGATCTCTCCCGGCGGCAACGGGCAGCTCGGATCGGGCGTCGGCTGGGTGCTCTACGCGCCGCTCTCGACGAACGAAGGCGGCTGGTCGATGGACCTGGCGATCTTCGCGGTGCACCTCTCGGGCGCCTCGTCGATCCTGGGCGCGATCAACATGATCACCACGTTTCTGAACATGCGCGCACCGGGCATGACGCTCTTCAAGGTGCCGCTGTTCGCCTGGTCGATCTTCGTCACCGCCTGGCTGATCCTGTTGTCGCTGCCGGTCCTGGCGGGCGCGATCACCATGCTGCTGACCGACCGCAACTTCGGCACCACCTTCTTCGATCCCGCCGGCGGCGGTGACCCGATCCTCTACCAGCACATCCTGTGGTTCTTCGGCCACCCCGAGGTCTACATCGTGATCGTGCCGGGCTTCGGCATCATCAGCCATGTCGTGGCCACCTTCAGCCGCAAACCGGTCTTCGGCTACCTGCCGATGGTCTGGGCGATGATCGCGATCGGCGCGCTGGGCTTCGTCGTCTGGGCGCACCACATGTACACGGTCGGCATGTCGCTGACCCAGCAGTCCTACTTCATGCTGGCCACGATGGTGATCGCGGTGCCCACGGGCATCAAGATCTTCAGTTGGATCGCGACGATGTGGGGCGGGTCGGTGACGTTCGAAACCCCGATGCTCTTCGCGATCGGCTTTATCTTCCTCTTCACCCTGGGCGGCGTGACCGGCATCGTGCTTTCCCAGGCCGGTGTGGACCGCGCCTATCACGACACCTACTACGTCGTGGCGCACTTCCACTACGTAATGAGCCTTGGCGCCGTCTTCGCCATCTTCGCCGGGATCTACTACTGGATCGGCAAGATGAGCGGGCGCCAGTACCCCGAATGGGCCGGCAAGCTGCACTTCTGGACGATGTTCATCGGCTCGAACATCACCTTCTTCCCGCAGCACTTCCTCGGCCGTCAGGGCATGCCCCGGCGCTACATCGACTACCCCGAGGCCTATGCCTACTGGAACTACATCAGCTCATGGGGCGCGTTCCTGAGCTTCGCTTCGTTCCTCTTCTTCATCGGCATCATCGTTTACACGCTGCGCGCGGGTAAACCGGTGACCGAAAAGAACTACTGGAACGAGCATGCGGACACGCTGGAATGGACCCTGCCCAGCCCGCCGCCCGAGCACACCTTCGAGACCCTGCCCAAGCAGGAAGAGTGGGACAAGGGCCACGCGCACTAGCACTGCCCTGAAAGAAAAAGTGAGGCCCCGGCAACGTCCGGGGCCTTTCTTCTTTCGAAGACCCGGATGCGCCGCCCGCGACAATCCGGTACTGGCCGCCGCCGGGACCCAGGGCTACCCTCTCCACAATGCCCTACGAATGGACCAAACCCACGCCTCGGACCGAGCCCGCCCCGGACTGGCAGCTCTGCCTCTGGCCGCACCGCTCGCTGCCGCCAGAGGGTTTCGCGATCTTCATCGGAGTGACCTTCCTGCTACTTCTGGTGCCGCTCTTCGCGGTGCTCGGAAGCCCGGTGCTCTGGGGTCTGCTACCGTTCGTCATGGGCGCGCTTTGGCTCACCTGGTTCTTCATCCGTCGCAGTTACGCCGATGGAGACCTGCGCGAGGATCTCTTGCTCTGGCCCGACCGGCTG
>JAAUYB010007816.1_pt1 | contig 20678 bp, 19 predicted proteins | sample 7278071 | NCBI WGS metagenome assembly JAAUYB01 (sample SAMN14350121, study PRJNA611818) | marine sediment metagenome | isolation source: surface marine sediment (1.8m) | place: French Polynesia: Moorea | collected 2018-08 | reverse complement strand
TTTTAATTATAGTTTTATTAGAAGAAAATATATCTTTTATGTCTGTCCATTAACAATAGTTGCCTTAATCAAAAACAGGAAAATAGCACCAATAAATCCTAGAACAAATTGTAACAATTTTCGGCTCATAATCTTAAATTATTTTACTTTTAGTTCATAATTATTAGATAATAGTCATGGTCTTATTTTAATTTATAAACAATTAATAATGAGTGATAATACTTGGCATTCTGCTACAGACATTAAAACTATTTTCGATCGCATTGCCCCAGTTTACGATCAACTTAATAACTGGTTAAGCTTCGGACAACATCGTATCTGGAAGCAAATGACCGTAAACTGGAGTGAAACACAACCAGGTCATTTAGGATTAGATGTTTGCTGTGGTAGTGGTGATTTAACCCAGTTATTAGCCCGTAAAGTTGGAAAAACCGGTAAAGTTGTGGGTTTAGACTTTTCTCAAGAATTATTGGCGATCGCAGACCAACGCGCCCAGAACAATTATCCCACCTTACCCCTAGAATGGATAGAAGGAGATGCCTTAAACTTGCCATTTGAGGATAACACCTTTGATTGTGCCACCATGGGCTATGGTTTGCGAAACGTCACCGACATTCCCCGTTGTTTGCGAGAATTACACCGTGTTCTTAAACCCAATGCTAAAGTTGCCATTCTCGACTTTCATCGTCCCTCTCAACCCTGGCAACAAAGGTTCCAACAATGGTATCTTGATAACTTAGTGGTTCCTATGGCGCAAGGTTTCGGTTTAAAAGAGGAATATGCTTATATTATGCCCAGTTTAGAGAGGTTTCCTCTGGGTAGGGAACAGGTTAAATTAGCCCATGAAGCGGGGTTTAACCCTGCTATTCATTATCCCATTGCCGGGGGTATGATGGGGGTTTTAGTGGGAACCAAAAATTGTTAATAATAGGATCAGAGGGTTTTGTTTGATGATATCCCTCAAACCTTAAAATTGAGGTCAACTTGTTGACTTTTTATTATGACTTTTTTAGACATTTCTTCTCTTAATTTATCCCTAATTTCTACTATTATTATTCCCCCTATAGCAGGGTCAATTATTGGTTATTTTACCAATGATATTGCCATTAATATGTTGTTTCGACCCTACAAAGCAATTTATATTGGTAAACGTCGCTTACCCTTTACCCCAGGTTTAATTCCCCGTAACCAAGAAAGACTGGCGGTCAAAGTTTCTGATACCATCATGGGTTCATTATTAACCCCAGAAGAACTACAAAAATTAGCACGACGTTTATTAAAAACAGAACGGGTACAAACAGCAATTTTATGGTTATTAAACCTGGCAATTAAACAATTAAAAGCAGATAAAGAACAAAAAACTGCTAAAATTTTATCAGAAATTTTACAAGATTTATTTAATGAATCTTTACCTAGACTATTAAAAGCACTAGCCCGTCGTCAAGACTTTTTAGAAGAGCAAGTAAATAAAATTTTTGATCAAATTATTTTAGACTTTCGGTTAACAGATACTCAAGCAAGACAATTAGTAAATTGGTTTTTAGAGGGGGTAGTGCCTCCTGATATTTTACGCCAAGCTTTAATTGAGTTTCTAACAGAAAGAAATATTCAAGTAATTGATGAAGGAGTAAGAGAAAAAACCAGTGGTACTTATTGGGTTGTGGCTAATTTATTTGGTGTTCGTAATACCTTATTGCGGTTAAAAAGTTTCTGTTTAGAAGACAAAGAAATGGCCAATACACGATTTAAAGAACTATTATTATCCTTAGAAGTGCGGAGTCGTTTAAGAGAATGGTTACAGAGTATTTCCCTACAAAGCTTACCTGTTTCTACTGTTAGACAACTAAGAAAAACGACCCGTGAAACTGTAAAAACATATATTCAAGAAGGTGGGACAAAATTTATTCAGGATTTTGGGAAAACTGTTGATTGGGAACAACTATCTATCTTAATTGTCAATCGTGTTCAAAGTTCAGCCGCGTTAAATACTTCTTTAGAAACCATTAGTGAAGAATTAGCTTTAATTTTAGAAAGGTATTTAGAGGAAGACTTAGAAAAAATTGTCGCTCAAGTTATCCCTATTTTATCCATTGATCAAGTGATTATTGATCGGGTTAATGCCACTTCTCCCCAAAATTTAGAGATGGCAGTACAAGGTATTGTTAAAAGTGAATTACAAGCCATTGTGAATTTAGGGGGTATTTTGGGTTTTATGGTGGGAGTTTTTCAAACAATTTTATTTTTATTGAGGTAATCAAAGATTAAGTGAAAATCGCCCCAACTATATAGAAGGTAATAGTTGGAGCGATTTTCAGTGAGTGTTGGAAGTAAGTTACGCTTCAGATTCAACGTAAATGAATAAAAGGCCCATCACGGCAAATGCAAGGACGGGAAGTAAAGCGACGAAAATGGCTGGTAAGTAAGCAGCAGCGTATGTACCTGTCATTTGTTAAGATCCTGTTTTTCAATGTACAGTAGTAACATCATGAATCTTACTGGGAAGTCTGCCGCGATGGAACAATTATAAAGATTCTTAACATTCTAGGGAAAGAAATACTAAAAAGGGGAGTTCAGTCAATATACTTCTTAATTGTACGACTTACAGTAAACCACGAACCTAGCCTAGCGAAGTTCGTGGGTGTGTCACCAGCCAAAGTTTAATAATTCATAGAGAAATCCCAATGGCAATAGACGTAATTCAAAATGGTGGAGACCCTCAAGTAGGCAATTTAGCCACACCTGTTAACTCTTCAGAGTTCTCTCTCGCTTTTATCAGAAACCTTCCTGCTTACCGCAAAGGTTTATCCGCTAACCGTCGTGGTTTAGAAATTGGTATGGCCCATGGTTATTTTATCTATGGACCTTTTGCCCTTCTTGGCCCCCTGCGTAACACGGAATATGCAAGCACTGCTGGTTTATTAGCTGCGGTGGGCTTGGTTGCTATTTTAACCATTGCTTTATCCATGTACGCTTCTGTTGGTGTGACCAAACCCACAGAAACCTTAACCACCCCCGAAGTACCCGAAGACTTAGCAACCTCTGAAGGTTGGGGTGAGTTTGCTAATGGTTTCTTTATTGGTGGTTGTGGTGGGGCATTTTTTGCCTATCTTCTCTGCCAAACTCCCTATATTGACCTGGTTCAAAAAATCTTAGGTTAATATTTTTTTCGTTAAATGGGTTGGGTAGGGGTCAACCAATGTTGACCCCTACCTTTAGATTGGTTGCCATCAATAATCTTGCTTTAATAAATCGCCATGCTTAATATTTTCACCCAAGAATTTTTAAACCACTAATGACCAAATATAACAAATACCAAATCCTAAAAATATTAAACTAAATATAATTTGCATTGATTCTTTCAGTATGGATTTTATAAAATTCATAAGATTAACCCTTGATTATCAGTCGATTGGACAATAACACTTGATAATTTATCATATCACTATCTTCCTCTCATTGCCCACCTAAAAAAGTTGATGATTGTACCTTAATAAATAGCAATAGGATTACCAGGAGAACCTGTCGCCCCTTTCATTTTTAATGGGGCAAAAACAAACATAAATTCATAGACTTTATCCTTCACTAATTCACTCACATCTAAGTTTTCAATATTAGTAATTCCATGCTTAACCATCCATTCAATATGACAGTCCACGGGACGGTTTGGATCTTCTCCTGGTATTGCTTCTGTTCCCCAAGTATCTGACCCTACCATCGCAATTTTTAAACCTGATAAATAACGACAAGCGGTAATACCAGGTCCGGGTTCTCCTGCATTAAATAACTGTGTATTTGTGGCTTTTTCTTCTGCTGTTAAACTATCCCAATCTTGACCCCAATAGTTACCATGTCCGGTGTAAAATATAACCACATCTCCCTGTTTTATAGGGGCGATTCTTTGCTTTTTAATGGCACCTTTAATATCATCAATAGTAATAATACCAGGATCTTTTTTATTCTTTCCTGTGGGAATAGGTAAACGTTCAACCCCACGATAACCAGCAATATCTAATAATACTCCTCTGGTAACATAACCCCTTTCTGCGATCTTTTCAACCCCTAATTTATTTAAACCGTAAGCTGTGCCAAAATCTTCTAAAAAATTGCCATTATAAAAATAGTTTCCCTGAGAAGTATTCACACCAATATGACCTAAACCATCAAATTGTGTGCCAATTTGTCCTAATTCTGCGATGACATATTCATCATTATAAACAAGATTGTTATTACCCAATGGCCCACCAGTTGGTAAACCAGGAATAACTAATTTCCAGGTACGTTCTCCAAATACTGGCATATCACTTTGATAAACTTTCCCTAGAGTGACAACTTTTCCTGTCTTGACTAATTTAATTGCTTCTAAAACCTTTTTATCAGTAATCCAATTTATTGAACCTATTTCGTCATTTTGACCAAATACTGACGGGTTCCAGCGTCGTTTTAAGGGACTATCATCAGCAAAAGCAGAGATAGGAAATAGCCCTATTAATAATATTATAAAAATAACAAAAAACCAGGTTATAAAATAAGGATAGTTTTTCATTGCTGATTTCTTCAAAATTGTGATAATGCCGAGAAGAATAATATCATTAATGTTTCTAATCTTGTTCTTTCTTTATTAAAATTTTAACTCCCCTCTCACCATAGGAAAAACAGAAACTTTTGCCACCTTAGCTAAGCCATTTTTTTGCTCTTGTTTCTTCAACTGTTTAACCTTAGTTTCTAACTCCTTAACTGTGTCTGAATATTCCCAGGTTTTCCGTTGACTTGCTACAATTGTTACCCCTTGATAGTGTAGATATTCGCCCCTTTCCTGTTTATAATTAGCCGCAAAAGTAACAATATTTTCCTTCAAAGCGTTTTTCTCTGCTTCTAATTCTTTAATTAAGCTACAAATTTCTAAATATCGCTCTATTTGTTGCTCAGGGGTAAGGGTATAAGAAACCGAAGATTTCTCAATTTTCTCAAGAGGAACACCCGCATTTAAAGGAGGATTATAAAAAGTAATATAATCAGCTTCAATATCACCTAATTCTGTTTCATCACAAAGAAAATAACAAACTTTGCTGGCATTAAGCTCTCGAAAATCAGATAAATCAGAACTCAATAAACTCTCTTGCAAATTCTTATATTGACCAATATAATAAACCCTATTAGCATCATCAGCCACTAAATAAACCCCGGAATCTTCCGGCAAAACTGCCAAATTATTTAATCTAACTGTTGCTAATTCTTCCACCAAAGGTAAATCAGAAAAATCCCTCATCAAAAATCCCTCCAGTCTAATTACAAAAGATAAAGTACAATTTAAGAAGTGGCAAAATAATCATTAATACTAACCGTACAACAAGAACGCCTTATGTTTGATGCTCTCGCCGATCGCTTAGAAGATGCTTGGAAAAAATTACGGGGTCAAGACAAAATTACCCAAGCTAATATACAAGATGCCTTAAAAGAGGTGCGACGCGCTCTTTTAGAAGCAGATGTTAACCTACAAGTAGTTAAAACCTTTATTGCAGAGGTAGAACAAGCAGCAGTCGGCGCAGAAGTCATCGCCGGGGTTAACCCTGGTCAACAATTCATCAAAATTGTCTATGATGAATTAGTCAAGGTTATGGGGGAAAGTAACGTCCCTCTGGCACGGGCAGAAATGGCCCCCACTGTCATTTTAATGGCAGGGTTACAGGGGACAGGAAAAACCACCGCAACCGCTAAATTAGCCCTATATTTGCGTAAACAAGAGCGTAGTTGTATGATGGTGGCCACAGACATCTACCGTCCCGCAGCTATCGACCAGTTAATCACCTTGGGACAGCAAATAGATGTCCCTGTGTTTGAATTAGGAAATGAAGCCAACCCCGTTGATATCGCTACCCAAGGGGTGGCCAAAGCTAAGGAAATGGGCATCGATACGGTGATCATCGACACCGCAGGGCGACTGCAAATCGATGAAGAAATGATGTTAGAATTAGCCCGTGTTAAAAAGGCTGTAAACCCTGATGATACCTTGTTAGTGGTTGATGCCATGACCGGGCAAGAAGCTGCTAATTTAACCCGCACTTTCCACGAACAAATAGGGGTTACAGGAGCTATCCTCACCAAGATGGACGGGGATACTAGAGGAGGTGCAGCCCTATCTGTGCGTCAAATATCGGGGCAACCCATTAAATTTGTGGGGGTTGGGGAGAAAGTAGAAGCCCTACAACCTTTTTATCCCGATCGCATGGCCTCCCGTATTTTGAGTATGGGGGATGTCTTGACATTAGTAGAAAAAGCCCAGGAAGAGATTGATCTCTCTGATGTCGAGGAGATGCAGTCAAAGATCCTAGAGGCCAAATTTGATTTTAATGACTTCCTGAAACAAATGCGCCTGATGAAGAATATGGGGTCTTTTGGCAGCATTTTGAAGATGATTCCAGGGATGAATAAACTGAGTAACATGGACATTGAAAAGGGGGAAAAGGAACTGAAACGCACAGAAGCCATGATCAGTTCTATGACCCTAGAAGAACGGAAAAACCCTGATTTATTGGCAAAATCTCCTAATCGTCGCCGTCGCATTGCCAAGGGTTCGGGTCATCCTGAAACCGAAGTTGGCAAATTAATTAAGAATTTTACCCGAATGCGAACGATGATGCAGCAAATGGGACAAGGAGGAATGCCTGCAATGCCTGGAATGGGCGGTGGAATGCCCGGTATGGGCGGTGGAATGCCCGGTATGGGTGGTGGAATGCCTGGTATGGGGGGAATGTTTGGTCAAGCACCGCCCCCAGGTTTTCGGGGCCACGGGGGCGGTGGCAAGAAGAAAAAGCCCAAGAAAGGCAAGAAAAAGAAAGGCTTTGGAAATTTGTAAAGTTTCTCCACTTCCAATGAAGTCTAGATCTGGAAAGTTACTGTTGCCTGTTGCCTCTTGCCTGTTGCCTAGCACCTAGTGCTATAGTAAGGAGGTCATGCTTGGTTTGCTGTCCTTACAAATCGTGGTTTTGTGATTTTTTAATCATGGTGCAATATCTCAGTTGAGCCATCTTTTTTACCACTGACTAGCTAAAAATCACAGTTACTTTATCTCCCCATTGAAGCTCTAATTTTTGTTGTGCATTACCACCATTAATCGCTACTTCTACCCAACCATGACTACCGATTAAGGTTATCATTTCTCCTGGGGGGCGATCGCTATAAGTTAAACCTGATTTTATTATTTGATCACCAATAACAATTGACCAATATTTCCCCATCACTTGAGATGCTGAAATATTAGTGATAATGTTACCAAAATGATCAATATATTGAACCTTTCCTTTTATATATTTTTCTGTAATCTGTGGAGAATCTAAGGAAAAATCCACTAAACTATTAACAGCAATAGACTCTCCCAACATCTCCAAAGGAACTCCACTCGCTAAATGAGCAGCAACAGGGGCGAAAATATCTCGACCATGAAACGTTAAACTAACATCGGCAACTCGCCAATAGTCAATATTCGTCAAGGATACCGCAGCGATCGCTGGACATTGAGCTAAGATACCGCTAAAGAGTCCATTATCAGGCCCTACTAAATACCCCTGGGAAAATTGAATGGCCACCCCCCGTCGCTGACTTCCTACCCCTGGATCGATAACAGCAACGAACACGGTATCCTCAGGAAAATAGGCATAAGCATTCATTAAACAAAATCGGCCTGCCCAAATTTGCTGAGGTGCAATGTCATGGGTTATATCAATCACAGTGAGAGAGGGATTAATAGAAGCTATAACCCCCTTCATAATTCCCACATAGCCATCTTCTAACCCAAAATCTGTTAATAGAGCGATCGTCCTTGTTGTTGATATTTTTACCATTGGCAGTAAAGCGATAAAGATTTTGTAACAACTCGCAGCAAGGATAGACTAAATGTTATGTTGGAGATAAGCAATACCATAAAAAATGATAAAAGGATGTTTACCATGAACAAAAATCGTCAAGAAGCCTTAACACAAGCAATCCGAACCTACAAAGAAAGCCTTCGTCAAAGTTTACAACATCGTCTAGAAGTGGCCAGAGCATCCAATAATGATCGCTTAGTACGTCAACTAGAAGCAGAAGCAGCCTATCTACACCTTTAATATTTTTGATTTTTCGACGAAAAAGACGAAAAAATAGAGACGCAATCAAAGCGTCTCTATTATAGGGTTTTAAGGGGGAAGGCTATTAACACAAATTGTTCACAAACCTGTTAACCTTGATGAACTGTTGTTTTGAATTGTCCAAAGATTTGACAAAATTCCTCATAACTCAGTTCCTGATCGCCGCCAGTATCAGCTAACTTGAGCATTTCCTCAATTTCAGTCTCAGAAATTTCTGTATCAATGTCTTGTAAACATAACCGTAATTCTTCGAGACTAATATTACCCGAACCGTCCATATCAAAGAAGCGGAAACGTCGTAACATGTCATCGTTATTTTCAGGATTATTCGTTAAGCTACTATGAACAAGTTTAGTAAACTCAGCGAAGGTGATATATTCACTATTGGTACGGCCTGTGATCACATCCATGACTTCTTGCAGTTTTTCCGGTGGATAAGATCGACCCACAGCCCTTAATAAAGACTGTAATTCAGGCAATGATAGGGCATTACTCCCATCTTTATCAAACTTCTTGAAGGTTTGTTCATAGAAAGCCATTTGTTCAGAAGCAATTGAACCAATATTCTCAGGAACTTGCTCTTTTCCTTGGATAATAGCATCTATATTTTCAATGGCAGTTAAGGTATAAGCCATGGTTTGCCATAGATTTTGAGGGTTGGCATTGGTAAGAATTTCTTTTTCTTCTTCTGGGGTGATGGAATACTCTTCGCGAATCTCTTCGAGCATTTTTAAGTCTCTTTCTGATAATTTATTGAGAACTTCATCAAATGATTCCACACTCTTCTTACCAGTCATTATATCGTAGAGATCCAAGATCATAGCTTGATGGGGATGATCTTTAGATGACTCGACAATCGTATCAAGAAGTGCCTGACGATAACTTTCTTGTCGTAGCCAGTCTTCGTGATTTTTGTGCTTTTTCGTCTCCAATATACTGGGATTTTCGACCTCGATCTCCGTTAGGATTAAGTCATGTTCTTTGTCACTAATACCAAGTTCTAAGCGAACTTGTTCGAACGTATCAAGACTCTGAGCAACATCCACATAACCTTCCCCAAGAGATTCTTTGACAATGCCTTTATAAGCTTGCAGACGTTTCTCTTTATCAAACCCAGGCAGAACCTTGGCTAAGACATATACTTCATTAGCATTAAGATCATCGAGGGATCTTCCTTGCAAAAATTGAGCAACATTGAGCTTGAGTTTACTGAGTTGCTTCCGCAGACGACTGGCTAAACTCTCTCTTTCATAGAGATAAGGATTTCTCGGCCAAGTGCGATATAACCACATCCCACTACAAACCGCCATCACCACCGGGAAGGCGTATTGTAATTGTAGGGGTAACATCCGTACGAAATTACGACCCCCAAAGATGAAGAAGAAATTGAAGATCAAAAATGTCCCTAGGGTGAACATCCGATGACGGACAATTTCGTTATTCACCAATTTCTCGTTACGCAATAGATAGCCTTTGTACCGTTTCTCAATGAAACGTCCTAACCAATAAGCGGCTAAGCCAAATAACCCTATGGTTAGGGGAACAGCAACTATTTTGGGAATAGGAATGGGATTATTGAAAAAGTAAAATCCTGATCTGAATAAATTACCCAATTGATTTTCTTCATGGGCCCAAACACCGGACATATAATATTCCCAATTACCAGCATAAAGGTAATAGTAAGTAAAATAACCAATGGTTAAGCCAAAATAACCATAATGGAGCCATTGTTGTTCTGGTTTGGTAATATTTTCCCAATAGCCGCGTTCAGCATCAATATCCATACAAGGGGTATTACAAGCCACACAAGCACTCTTTTCCTTCCCTTCGGGACTAACGGTGCGACACATGGACTGTGTGATCAGTTGACGCTCCCCTTTATGGGCGGTACTGTTCAGGAGTCCTCTGGGTTCTCCATAAATTTTCTGTACGGCAGCCATGGGACAAAAATACTGACACCAGGATTTACCGCCAAAGAGATAACCCACTAAAATTGAGGCTAAAATAGTTCCGGTTAAGAAACTTCCTAAAACAAGTCGATCTGAATTGACAAAGAGAATGCGACTACTAATGCCTAGATAAAATAATCCTAATTGTAGATATAAGTGATTACGACCTAACCAGGAGTTCTTGTCAACTTTTACCAATTCTAAACGAGTTTTTCCCGTTTTCTTATCGACCTTTTTACGATGTCTTTGCCACCCTAATGCACGAGGAATTTGAGAGAGAAAAGATAAGGGACAAATTCGCCGCCATAACTCATGGCCTCCTACCATTAAAATGAAGACACCTGCCGGAACAATCATGCCCCAAAATATGGCTGCTCCCATGGCAAAGGGGGTTTCTTCTAAACATTCTCCTTGAACTTTCACACATTCAAATTGGGTAATTTTATCAATGCTGAAAGGACTCCAAGCGGTTTCTGGTTGAGTTAACCAAGGAGAAACTGGGTCATAAAACAAAGAGAAAATGAGTAATAGCCAACCCATAGCTAAGGCCCATCGCACTCTGTGCATTTGTAGTTCAGGAATTTTTGCAAACATAAGCTTCTATAGACTTCAAAATACTAAACTTGCCAAAGCAAGGTTTTTACGAGTTCTTCTCGATGTAATTTAAGTCTACAACTTCTCTCAGCAAAATTACGGAAGTTTTCCTAAAAAACTTGAGGAAAACTTCCCAGTTAACGACTAAACTGATGAAAGGGCAGGGGCTGCAGTTTGGAATTGCTCGAAAATTTGACAGAATTCCTCATAACTCAGTTCTTGATCGCCGCTAGTATCGGCTAACTTCAGCATTTCCTCAATTTCAGCATCAGAAAGTCCTGTATCAATGTCTCGTAAACATAACCTTAACTCTTCGAGACTAATACGACCGGAACCATCGAGATCAAAGAAACGGAAACGTTCTAACATTGTCTCTTCAGAGGTATCCGTTAAATCACAATGGATGAGATTGATGAACTCAGGCAAGGTGAGACTTTCACTATGAGGATGGCCTGTAACCATATCCATCATTTCGCCGAGTCTCTCGGTTGAATAAGAACGACCCAAAGCCTTTAATAAAGCCTGTAATTCTCTCTTCGATAAGGTTTTGTCCCCATCTTCATCAAATCGATTGAATGTCACTTCATAAAAGGCCATCTGCTTGTGATCAATGGAGCTAATATCACAAGTAATCCCTTTTTTACCTTCAGCGATCGCACTCAAATGTTCAATGGCACTCAAAGTATAAGCCATTTGCTCGTGGTCATTTTCAAGCTTAATTTCAGGATCTTGTCCGGGTGTGGTAATTAAACGCGCCCCCTTACTGTCGGTAAAATAACTCCAAGCCCACTGAATCATGACAATAAGTTTATTATCGAATTCGAGTAGATAGAAGACATGGATAAATAACCAGACAAACCAAGCGAGAAAACCGGATAATTTTAGCCAACCCATGTCAACAACGGCTTCGTGTTTCCCGATAACTGCTAAGTTACCCCAGTCTGTATATTTAAAGGGAGCTAAGGGGCGGTTTTGTAATCCATTGCGGATAAAGCGGGCGACATATTCCCCTTCTTGCATGGCTACAGGGGCAATCCCAGGTAAAATTCCCCCTTCCCCATTGGAATAATGAGCTAAATCCCCAATAACAAAGATATTCTCGTATTTGGGTAGGTTGAAATTAGGCTCAACCATAACTCTTCCCGCTTTATCTAATGGCGCATCAGCACATTCAGCCAGAATATTAGCCATAGGGGAGGCTTTCATCCCTGCTGTCCAGAGAATAGTCCGGGCGCGAATTTCCTTTAAGATACCACCTTCACGGTAAGTTACTAATTGACCCCTAATATCGGTGACTCTGACCCCTGTTTTCACTGTTACCCCTAATTTTTCCAGAGATGCTTGGGCTTTGAGGGAGAGATGGGGGGGATATACAGGTAAAATATACTGAGGACTCTGTAAGAGGATGATTTCTGCTTCGGATGTGTCAATATTACGGAAATCCTCTTTTAAGGTTCCATGGGATAATTCTGCTAAGGCTCCTGCTAATTCTACCCCCGCAGGCCCCCCACCGACTAGGACAAAGGTTAACCAATCTTTTCTTCTTTCAGGGTTGGGTTCTTTTTCCGCTGCCTCGAAGGCGATAAATACCCGTCTGCGGATTTCTAGGGCATTTTCGATGGTTTTCAGTCCTGGAGCTTTTTCTTCCCAGTCATTGCCAAAGTATTGATGAGTTACCCCTGTGGCTACAATCAGGGAATCATATTTAATTTCTCGGTAACGCAGTTTTACGGTTTGCCTTTCAGGATCAATATTAGTTACCTCTCCCATCAATACTTCTGTATTTTTATTTTTACTTAATAGGGAGCGTAAAGGGGAAGAAATATCCGCAGGGGATAATCCTCCAGTTGCTACTTGATAAAGTAACGGTTGAAAAACATTGAAGTTACGTTTATCAATTAAGGTAACTTGAACGGGTGCTTTGGCTAGTTTTTGAGCCGCATAAAGTCCGCCGCAACCACCACCGACAATCACGACGTGATGAAGATCACTGCTATTGTTTTGACTAACCATAAGTTTGCCTCTCTACCTTGGTTTGACTTGGGAACATTAAGGACAACTAACACTCAAAAAAAATCAATACATCTTTGTTGTTTTTAAAAAGACGCTTTAGGTATCGTGAATTTGTTTGAGGTGATTTTTGGGTAGTTTTTAAGTGCTAGAGTTCTACTTATTTAACAGTTTAGTTGATCTGCAAAAACTTTAAAGTATATATTAATACTGTTTTCTGGGCAAGAATCTGATAAAAAGACATAGATTTCACAGTAAATTTTAATAGTCTTTCCATACTTTTTCTGAAAAAAATATGCTCATCCATTCTCTACCTTATGTCAAGATTTCCACATATTAATGAGCAATGACAACAAAATTTAATATTTTCCTTATATGTGGGTCTTTTTGGTCCACAAAATTGAGTATAGTGTCCTCGTAAAAAAATTAGCAAAAATATGTTATTATAAATATCTGTGAATGTTAAAGGAATATTGTTCAAGTCTAAGTCAATTTGATTATCTTCTTGATGATACTCTTAAAATAACCATTTTTTATCCCCTGTTTTGACAAATTTTTCCCCATATATTTGAGTTTGACTAATTAACACATATTCTTGAAACCTATTAATGGTTCGATAAGCAGCAAAGTTTCCTTCCTTATCATAATTTTCGGTAGAAGGAGATAAAACCTCAATAATTAAACTAGGATTAATAATAGTATCTTGGCGGTTTTCATAATAAATAGGTTCTTCTTGAATTAACATGATATCAGGATAAGTGAAAATGCGTTTTTCTGGGATACAAAGTCGAACATTTTCTAAATAGACACGATAATCTAGTTTTTTAAAGGCAAAATTTAATTCAGCGTAAATGTTACCGACAATTTGATTATGATTAGTGGTTCCACCTGTCATGGGTATAATGTTTCCGTCGATATACTCACTTTTAAAATCTGCTTGTTCTTCTTGTTGTAAATAGTCTTCAATGGGAAAAGTTTTGATGACTGTTGCTTCCATAGCAGATTAAACCCTAACTTTAAATGACCTATTTTCTGATTTTAGCTTATTAATTCTAATTTTAAACCAAAAATTAACTAAATATTAAATGGTCGTTATAGATACATTTTTGTGCAACTTATAAAAAAGTCATAAAAGATACAAAGGTGACTTGAGAAATCATATATATTTATTACCAAAAGAGTTGAGAAATGTACTGAACAGATGACGAACTGTTTAGGGAAATATTTATGTTTAACTATCTTCCCCCTTTGAACGATCACAATTTACCTTATCCCGATACTTTACATCCAATTGTTGTCCATTTTGTCATTGCAATGGTGTTATTTGCATTTTTATGTGATGTTATCGGTTATTTCACCCGTAACCCTCGTTTATATGAGGTAAGTTGGTGGAATATGTTGATAGCAACCGCTTCTATTTTTGTAGCAATTATTTTTGGTCAATATGAAGCAGGTTTAGCTCAACCCTATGAAGCTGTACAACCTGTGTTAAACCTTCATACCCTCATTGGTTGGTCATTATCAGGAATTATTGCAGGGATAACGGGATGGCGTTATGTTATTCGCTCAAGAAACCCTGAAAAACTACCTATTCCTTATCTGGGACTGGGAATAATTTTAGTTGCCGTTGTGGGGGTTCAAGTGTATCTCGGAGACGAATTAGTCTGGGTATATGGACTCCATACCGTCCCTGTTGTAGAAGCTATTAAGGAGGGAATCTTACAATAAAATGAATCCTAACGCAATTGAGACATTAAGTGCTGAACTGGGAGCCAATGGACTGCCTTATGCCATTCCTATTCATCCTAACCTGGTTCATTTAACCTTGGGATTATTTATCATTGCCATTGTCTTTGACACTCTAGGGACAATGTTTGGCTTTCAAAAACCCCTGTTTAAAATATTCGCTATTCCAGCCATTAGATCGAATTTTTTCGATGTCGGTTGGTATAATCTCCTGGCAGCTTCGATTATCACTGTATTTACCGTTGCTGCTGGCTTTTATGAGATGATGCTGGCTAACCCCATAACAGATATTAAAAGTGCTTGGGGAATGGATGCCATGTCAACCATGTTATGGCATGGTGTCGGTGGTGTTTTCCTTTTAGCTTTCATGGTAGGAATGACCATCTGGCGAGGGTTTCAACGGTATTTATGGCGCAAAGAAAGAACCATCCAAGTGCAGTGGAGTTACTTAGGTGTGGGCATCTTTATGTTATTTTTGCTGTTCATTCATGGAACTCTTGGGGCCCAAATAGCTGCTGAGTTTGGAGTTCATAATACAGCCGATCAACTGTTACACGCTGGCCAAGAAACCGAGTTATTGCAGTCCGAGGGGCTTAATATTGGGCTGAAGCCCCTACAGGATAACATCTGATACGTCTTATCGTTGCTACTTACATTAATCATGAAACCTCGTAATATTTTATTTATAATCGCTTATGCGATCGCCTTAACAGGGGTTAGTCTCTGGATGGGACAAGTATCCTATTCTTGGTTTCCCCCCCAAGCTTCGGCCGAGTCCCTATTAATTGACAAATTATTCGCCTTTCTTGTCACCCTGGGAACTTTTATCTTTTTAGGGATCACAGGGGTGATGATCTATTCAGTGGTCTTTCAGAGGGCAGCTAAATATGATTTTAGTGATGGCCCTCATATTGAAGGCAATGTCACCCTCGAAGTAGTTTGGACAGCCATTCCCATCTTATTGGTGTTTTGGTTAGCCGGGTATAGTTACCAAATCTATCAGCAAATGGCTATTCGGGGCCCTATGGACATGATGCACCTATCCATGGGACATTCTGCCATTGCTGCTGTCATAGAAGAAGAACCCACCGAAGAAATTGAGGTAATATCCAAACAATGGGCCTGGGTGTTTCGTTATCCTGGTAGCAATGTTACCAGTACAGAATTACATCTTCCTGCGAATCATCGCATTAAGTTAGCTTTAACCTCAGAAGATGTCTTACATGGCTTTTATATTCCAGCCTTTCGCCTCAAACAAGATATTGTCCCCAACCAAACCACAGACTTTGAATTCACTCCGATCAAAGAAGGCACTTATCGTTTAAGGGACTCTCAGTTTAGTGGGACTTATTTTGCCACCATGCAAACCAATGTGGTAGTAGAATCTCCCGAAGCTTATGAAAATTGGTTATCTGAAGCCAAAACAAGGAAACCCTTACCCGCTTATAACGAGGCGGCCGCTGAATACGCCGAACAAAGTGAAAAAGCCTTCAAAACAGGCTGGCCGACTGTTGTTCCCGCCCCTCCCCCAGTGGTGAATTATCCAACTTAGGACATATAAAATGACAGATAGTCAAGTAAAAAATACCAACATTATTACAGAAAGCTATCAAGACCTATCGGCCAGAGATTGGAAACGATATTTTAGCTTTAGTACGGATCATAAAGTCATTGGCATTCAATACCTTGTCACTGCTTTTATTTTCTTTCTCATTGGTGGCATCTTTGCTATGGTCATTCGGGGGGAATTAATTACCCCCGAAGCAGATTTAGTAGATCGTACCTTCTATAACGGAATGTTTACCATGCACGGCACTATTATGCTGTTTTTGTGGACATTTCCCTCATTATTAGGGTTGGCTAACTATTTAGTTCCCATTATGATCGGGGCTAAAGATATGGCCTTTCCTCGTCTGAATACGGCCGCCTTTTGGATGGTTCCCGTGGTGGGCATATTGATGATCGCCAGCTTTTTTGTCCCTAGCGGTTCGGCCCAAGCAGGTTGGTGGTCCTATCCTCCCGTTAGTTTACAAAATCCCACGGGACAGCTAATAACAGGACAATTTCTCTGGATTTTAGCTGTCGCTATCTCCGGGGTAGCTTCGATTATGGGGGCAGTCAATTTTGTCACCACCATTGTCAAAATGCGGGCCCCTGGCATGACCTTCTTTCGGATGCCAATTTTTGTCTGGACTGTTTTTAGCGCGCAAATCATTCAATTATTTGGCTTACCTGCCCTCACCGCCGGGGCGGTTATGTTACTGTTTGATTTAACCGTGGGAACCAGCTTTTTTGATCCTTCTGCTGGAGGAAACCCGATTTTATTCCAGCACTATTTCTGGTTCTATTCTCACCCTGCGGTTTATGTAATTATTCTGCCCATCTTTGGCATTTTTTCGGAAATATTCCCTGTCTATGCCCGTAAACCCCTCTTTGGTTACAAAGTGGTGGCTATTTCCTCTTTAATTATTGCGGGGGTAAGTGGGTTAGTTTGGGTGCATCATATGTATGCCAGTGGAACACCAGGATGGATGAGAATGGTATTTATGTTATCCACCATGTGTGTCTCTGTTCCCACAGGTATTAAAGTGTTTGCCTGGGTAGCCACTATCTGGGGCGGTAAGTTACGACTCAATACCCCCATGTTATTCGCCTTGGGTGCCTTGATCATGTTTATTTTTGCAGGTGTCACCGGAGTTATGTTATCGGCGGTTCCTGTGGATATTCATGTCAATAACACCTATTTTGTAGTGGGACATTTCCATTATGTTTTATATGGAACTGTAACTATGGGGATGTATGCAGCTATTTATCATTGGTTCCCGAAGATGACGGGGCGAATGTATTACGAAAGTTGGGGTCAAGTTCATTTCTGGTTAGCCTTTATTGGCACTAATCTTAACTTTTTACCCATGCACCCCTTAGGGTTACAAGGAATGTTGCGCCGAGTGGCTTCTTATGACCCTGAATACACCTTCTGGAACGTCATAGCAAGTTTAGGGGCATTTTTACTGGGAATGTCTACACTGCCCTTTATCGTCAATATGGTGAGTTCTTGGATACAAGGACCTATTGCACCCAGTAACCCCTGGCGAGCTATTGGTTTAGAATGGTTGATTTCTTCTCCTCCCCCCATTGAAAATTTCGAGGACAGTCCTATCATTATTTCTGAACCCTATGGTTATGGTAAGTCAGATCCTTTGGTAAGCAACCTGGAAGGAATTATTGGCCATGAATAAGTAAACAGTGAGACTCTTGTAGAGACGTTTCATGAAACGTCTCTACAACCCCTGACTCCTAAAACAAACCCCAGTACTTGAATCATTAATATTGCGGAGAAAATAACAATGGATAGTTTAATTTCATCAGAACAGTTACAACAGGAAATAGAAGAACATGGACATGGACATGGACATGAACATGAACATGATGCAGAAGGTAATAGTTTCTTTGCCTTTATTGTGTTTCTTCTTTCAGAAAGTATCATTTTCTTGAGCTTTTTTGCAGGTTATATTATCTACAAAACTACAACTATTGACTGGCTACCTGCGGGTGTAACAGGACTAGAAATTAAAGAACCTGCTATTAATACGGTGGTGTTGGTTTCTAGTAGTTTTGTGATTTATATTGCCGAACAATTCTTAGAAAAGAGACAACTATGGGGCTTTCGTTTCTTTCTATTGCTAACAATGGCCATGGGAACTTATTTCTTAGTTGGACAAGCGATAGAATGGAATGGCCTAGAATTTGGGTTTACTTCTGGGGTATTCGGTGGAATGTTTTACCTTTTAACAGGTTTTCATGGGTTGCACGTTCTCACAGGTATTCTCTTACAAACTATTATGTTAGGCCGTTCTTTCTTCCCAGGAAATTACGATAATGGCCATTTTGGAGTAACAGCAACTTCCCTATTTTGGCACTTTGTTGATGTTATTTGGATTATTTTATTTGTCCTTCTTTATCTTTGGCAGTAAATAGTCTCTCTTAGGACTTACCCAGGGAGAAAATTTCTAGGGTTTTAATACCATTAAACCCAGATGAGCAATGATTATATAGTCAAGGTAGAAACAATTATGATTATTGATGATCAACATTATGATGTAATTATTATTGGCACAGGAGCAGGAGGTGGCACCTTAGCTAATAAATTAGCTCCCACAGGGAAAAAAATTCTCATCCTCGAAAGAGGGGATTTTATGCCTTTAGAAGAGCAAAATATAAGTAACGTTGATGTCTTTAAAAAAGAACGTTATCGTGCCTCTGAACGCTGGTATGATAAGGATGGTGAGACGTTTTCTCCTCAGACAAATTATGCGGTAGGAGGTAATACCAAAATCTACGGCGCAGCTTTAGTCAGAATGCGAGAAAAAGATTTTGAAGACGTAGAACATCAAGAAGGTATTTCCCCTGCTTGGGGCCTAAAATACAAGGACTTTGAACCCTATTACAGCGAAGCGGAAAGCTTATATATGGTTCATGGGCAAACTGGCGATGATCCCACTGAACCCCCTCGTAGTGCTGGTTACCCCTTACCTGCTATGGAAAATGAACCCCAGATCCAAAAAATTGTTGAGGCGATCGCCAAACAAGGGTTACACCCCACGACTTTACCCCTCAGTTTAACCCGATCTGAAGATGATCCCACGGGAGACTCGGAAGTATTTGGTATTGTCCCCGCTTTAAAACATCCTAATGTTACCCTGAAAACCTCAGCAAAAGCAGTCTGTTTACTGACTAATTCTTCTGGAGAGGCGGTGAGAGCGGTAGAAGCAGAAATTAATGGTCAATCTTACCTCTTTTTCGGGGATATTATCATTTTAGCCTGTGGTGCTATTAATTCAGCGGCCTTACTATTAAAATCAGCTAATCATAAACATCCTAACGGTTTAGGCAATAGTTCGGATCAGGTGGGACGTAATTTTATGAAACACCATCAAACAGCTATGGTAGAACTGAGTGTTAAACCCAACTCTGGCCAGTTTCTGCGCACTGTGAGTGTTAATGACTTTTATTGGGGTGATGAGAATTTTCCTTATCCCATGGGTCATATTGAAAATACAGGTGGACTGCTTCAAGACATTATTTTTGCTGAGTCTCCCCCCATTTTATCAGTGTTAGCCAAGGGTATGCCTGGGTTTGGCCTGCAGCAGTTAGCGAAACGTTCTATTGGTTGGTGGATGTATACAGAAACTTTACCTGATCCTAATAATCGTATTAGGGTGAAAGAAGATAAACTCTATGTAGATTTTACACCCAATAATATTGAGGCACACGATCGCCTAATTTATCGTTGGATCGATGTTCTCAAAGCAGGGGAAAACAAGTTAGGAAGTTCTGTGTTTGAGAAATTAGCTATTTATCCCCGTGGTGAAGTTCCCATACAAGCAGTGGCTAACCAATGCGGTACTTGTCGCTTTGGGGAAGATCCTACTACTTCCGTTCTTGATCTTAACTGTCGCACCCATGATCTCGAAAATCTTTATGTAGTAGATAGTAGCTTTTTCCCTTCTAGTTCAGGAGTTCCCCCTGCATTAACCATTATTGCCAATGCGTTAAGGGTTGGAGAGCATCTGAAGGAAAAATTAATGACTTCTGGAAGTTAGGCAAAAATAGGGAACAGAAGTAGGGTAGTTCCTATTCCAAAAAATAGTTAATGGTTCCCCTGCACCATTTTGCAAGGACTACCTACTTTCCAGTTATGATGATTTGTCAGTCATGATGACTGAAAAGTAAGATTAGACACCTGCTAATTTTTCAAACTCTGGCAAGAGTCTTGCCGGGACTAGAAAAATCATTTTGAGGCGGTAATTCATAGGTTGTGTTTCAATTTTAATAAATTTCGGCTGTAAATGAGAACTAGCTTTGCCTTTGGTTTTAGCAAACGCAAAACAGGAAAATCCAATTGATTTAATAAATTTCAGAAGCTTTGCATTTGGGTAAGCTTCCGATAAAACTAACGGTTGATCTCGGACTAGGAGATTTTTTCCACCCAATAGAATTTTAAAATCTGCCCCTTCAGCATCAGTTTTAATACAGGAAACATTTAAAGACGGATATTCTGATATTAATTTATCTAGGGTATTGACCTTCACTAGCACCTTGTCACCTTGAGAACCTTTCCTGACCAGTGAGTTCAGTTCAGGCATAAGTAGTCGGACATAAATAAGCAGCACAGTGTTAATTTATGTTACGGATTTAAGGGCGATCGCTAAAAAAAGTCCGAAAAGTATGTTAATGGAGTTAGTAAGAAAAACTC
>JAAUYB010018242.1_pt1 | contig 20713 bp, 19 predicted proteins | sample 7278071 | NCBI WGS metagenome assembly JAAUYB01 (sample SAMN14350121, study PRJNA611818) | marine sediment metagenome | isolation source: surface marine sediment (1.8m) | place: French Polynesia: Moorea | collected 2018-08 | reverse complement strand
GTCGTTGCCGTCGCCGCCGCGCTGGTTGTCGTTGCCGGTGCCGCCGTAGAGCAGATCGCCGCCGCTGTTGCCGAACATCTCGTCGGCGCCCTCGTTGCCCCAAAGCGTGTCATCGCCTTCCCGCCCATTGAGGCTGTCCACGCCCGACCCGCCGAACAGCTCGTCATTGCCAGCACCGCCGAACATCTCGTCCGCGCCCTGGTTGCCGAACAGTTCGTCATCGCCGGCGCGCCCAAGCAGGGTGTCGACCCCGGTGCCGCCATTCAGGCTGTCGTTCCCGTCGCCGCCGTTCAGTAGATCTGCCCCGGAGCTGCCGCGCAGCAGGTCGTTGCCGATCTCACCATATAGCGAATCCCACCCGCTGCGCCCAATCAACTCGTCGTTCCCGCCGCCGCCAAACAGCTGATCGGCGCCGTCACCGCCGCTCAGAGTATCGTCACCGGCGTCGCCGAAAAGCCGGTCGGCGCCGGAATTGCCGAAGATCGCATCGTTCTGTGCGCCGCCGTGCAAGTTGTCGCGGCCGGTGCCGCCGAGCAGGCTGTCGTCACCGGGCCCGCCCATCAGTGAGTCCTTCCCGCCATATCCGCTCAGCGTGTCGTTGCCGGCCTCGCCGTCGAGCGCATTGGGGCCGTCGCCACCGTCGATTTGGTCGTCGCCGGTCGTTGCCGAGCTGGGCGTGACTGCAGGCGTGCTGTAGCTTGCATCAGACGCAACGTGCGGCACGACGCCTTCCGCAATTGCCCAAGCCACGAACGCCTGTGGATCGGACAGCGCCGGCGCTTGTTCAACGGCGAGCAAGGCTGCGTCCGCGCCCCAATCCGCCTTCGCCCGCGTCCAGGCGCCGGTGGCGTACTGGCTCTCCATCAACAGCGCATCGACGTTGGACAACAGCAGCGCGAAGTCTGGCCCATAGGACGGAACGCTATTCAGGCCTAGGTCCAGGCCGTTGTTCACCGTGATGTACGCATCAGCGTTGACGGCCCGGACAGCGGCGGCGATCGCGTTGACGAATGCGATCATGTCGCGGGCGGCCTGTGCGGCGGAATAGCCTGGGTCGTTCGCCTGGGCGTCAAAGTAGCGGCCGACATCATCGAGAAACAGACCGCTGTAGCCCAAGCCGCCCTGGGCCGCTGGGGTCACCATGAACACCGCCTCGTTGATCACCCGCTGCTGCCAGTCCGTATTGGCGTAGTCGACGATGTAACCGAACGTCGTGCTGCCGCCGTCGGTTGCGTAGCCGTGATTACTGCCGTCCTTGAGCCATTCCGGCGCGCCCGAGTTTACGGTCCCCACGTCGCGGTTGTTGTCGCCGCCGCCGCCAGGGCCGTCGTAGTCGACCCAATCGTCGTTCCAATACCCGCGCCAATGGTCGGTGACGCTGACGTTCAAATACCCGATAACGGTGCGCCCCTGCACCTGCAGGGCGGCCACTTCGCTGGGGGACAGCGTCAGCGCGCTGTCGTCGATCGCGCCACTCTGGTCGCTCGTCAGACCGCTTTCGATGATCACAAGGTCGCCGGTCTGCGCCTGCGTCCCTGCGAAGGTCGGCTCGAACAAGTTTAAAATGAATTCGGAGATTTTCGGCATCTGGCCCTCCACTCGTCACAATCACGCCTTCAGAATGCTACCACCCTGAGGTTCAAGGTCACCCCGTTTTCGTGGCCGTAGACATCAATTCCGTGCTATTGACGCTGGCCAAGGTCGCATGATCCTGTGACCTTCAGGTCTCACGGCGTCCGCACCGGCGGATGATAATTTGCCCACTCGAACTACCGGATCGGATCAAGCAGCGCGTCGGCAAGGCTGCAGTCCCGGCTTACGTCCTCACCGCAGCGCCGCGGCAGCAGGTTTCGGGAAAGGCACAAACGGGCCTCTTGGATGCGTCGTTCCTTGCAGGTGACGGTCAGCATGTCGGCTGTCCAATCCGGATTGGCCCGCAGAAACGCCTCTTCGATCACTCCGGCGGGCAGCCGCACCGGTTCGTCGAGCTTGCGCAGAACTTCGGGGCGGGTCACCCGGTCGAAGGCGAGGCGGGCGAGCGCAAAGTAGTCCTCCGGCTCTAGCCCCGAGCAGCGTCCGTGTTTCTTCCATTGATGCCAGGCGGAGCCGCCCGAGCCCATGATGTCGGCCATTGCCGCGGTCTCGGCGCGGGACGGGTTGCGGGCGCCGGTCGGGCAAAAGCTCGGCCAGCCGGTTTCGTATTGCGGCCAGAGGCCGTGCAGGACCCAGCCGAGCGAACGGTCGCATTGCGGGTGGTCGCGGGCGTCGCCGTCCAGTGCGCAGTAGGTGGGCGACCAGGACAACGCCAGCACGTAGTAGTCGAATTCGCCTGCCGGCTCGCCCTCCGCCTGGGCGAGCGTGGCGGTGACAATGAGGGCCAGAAGCCAGCGCATGGGGGCTTTTCCTCGCGGCGCGGGATCGCTATATACGGCGTCGAACTTCCCCGAAATCACGGAAGAGGTCCAGCCGGACCACCCGGATTTCCCCGGCGAAGCAGGTATTTGTCGAAGGAGACAGGCACATGGCGAAACCGTTGATGGCTAAGGCGACCGCGGTCTGGCTGGTGGACAACACCACGATCAGCTTCAAGCAGATCGCCGATTTCTGCGAGCTGCACGAGTTGGAGGTGCAGGGCATCGCCGATGGTGACGTCGCCGCCGGCGTCAAGGGCTTCGATCCGATCGCCAACAACCAGCTGACCCAGGAAGAGATCGACGCGGCCGAGAAGGACCCGCTGCACAAACTGCAGCTGAAGTTCTATGCCGCCGCCGTGGGCGAGAAAAAGCGGCGCGGGCCGCGGTATACCCCGCTGTCAAAGCGGCAGGACCGGCCAGCGGCGATCTTGTGGCTGGTGAAGTTTCACCCCGAATTGTCGGACGGGCAGATCGGCAAGCTCGTCGGCACCACCAAGCCGACGATCCAGGCGATCCGCGACCGGACGCATTGGAACATCAACAACATTCAGCCGGTCGATCCGGTGGCCTTGGGGCTGACCAAACAGACGGAACTCGACGCGGCCGTGCAGAAGGCGGCGAAGAAGAAAGAGGCCGAGGGCGCGGTGATGTCGGACGACGAGCGCCGCAAGCTGGTTTCGACCGAACAATCGCTGGAGATGGAGCCCGAGCCGCGGATTCCAACGGCGATTTCGGGGCTCGAGACGTTCTCGCTGACCGAGGGCGATCCCCGCGGCGAGGAGGAGGAAGAGGAGGAACTGCCGGACGCCGACAGCTTCTTCAACCTGCCGTCGGACGACCAGCCGGATGTCGAAGACGACCGGTAGGGTCGCAGGGATGTGGATTTGGAGGCTCGGGTGCCGGTGGCGGCCCCGGGCCTATTTCGTGGCCGGGAAGGTCGTGATGCCGGCGGCGGTTTTGGCGGCGGCTCTGCTGGCGGCGGGACCGGCCGCGGCGTTGGAGATTTGCGATGACCTGTGGTTCACGCGGAATCTACTGTTTCACCAGGCGGGGCAGTGTTTCGGCTCGGCGCTGGGGCAGGCGGTGTTCGGCAACGAGGGCTGCGATGCGTCCGGGGTCGAGTTGGGGGCGGCAGCCAAGGCGATGCTGGCGGTGATCCGAGCGCGGGAGGCGGAGTGGGCGTGCTCGGTCGACACCTCGCAGACCTCGCTAGCGGTACCGGAGCTGGAGCTGCGGATGGCGCTGGAGGATCTGCCGGTGGCGAACGGGTATGAGAGCGCCTGCGTGGGCTGGAAAGGCGCGCGGCTGGAGCTGCGGGCCGGGCGACGCGTGGGTGCGGCGGTGACCGGGGTGGCCCTGGCGGGCGATACTCTGCTGTTTCAGTTCGATGATGCGGGCGACTGGACCTTCGTGGAGCTTATCCGCGGCGGAGCCGCTGCGGGGTCCGGGTGGGCGCGGCTGGCGCTGGGGGCCGAGAGCTGCGAGATGATGGCGGGGTAGGGTCGCGGGCCAAGTGTCCTCATGGGGACACCGGCTTAACTTTCTGAAATTATTAGATTTAAAAGGTTAACGCATTCATCTTGAGCGGGGCGATCTAGCGCTTCAGGCCGGTTTCACGATGCCGGACTGGTCGACGAGGAACCGCTCGCTCAGCGGCAAACCCGCGGCGCCGAGCGCGCGGGCGTCGGCGCCGATGGTACCGGGTTGGACGGCGGGGCGCTGCAGGCCGGTGAGGGTGTGGCCGTCGAGATGCCGGTCGGTGGCAGCGACCAGCCGCGCGCGCAGGTCGGCCGGAATCCAGCCGTCGATCAGCACGGCCTCGAAGTCGATGAGCGCGCAGGCGGCGGTGACGGCGAAGGCCAGGCCCGCGGCGGCGCTGTCAATCCAGTCGCTGACGATCGCGGCGTCGAAGTCCCAACCGTCGGTGCCGGTCCAGAGGCGGGCGGTGTCGGCGCCCGAGGCGGCGAGGCGCGCCTCTAACACCGACAGGCTGGCGACCTCGATCAGTTGGTGAATACCGCCGGGCGCCGGGACGGGCAGCGGGCCAAGCGCGCCGGCATTGCCGCGGCCGGTGAACAGCGCGCCGTTCAGGACGACGCCACCGCCGATGAAATAACCGACGTAGAAATAGAGGAAATCCCGCGGGCGGTCGGCGGGGCCAAAGACGACCTCGGCCCCGCAGGCGGCGGAGGCGTCGTTCTGCAGGAACACCGGGAAATTCACCATATCCGCGATGTCGCCGCGGATGTCGGCGCTGCGCCAGCCGGCCATCTCTTCGTCTGGAACGCCGATATGCTGCGCCCAGTCCCACAGGAAGAACGGCATGGCGATGCCGAGCCCTGCGATGCGTCGGCGCTGGCCAGGCGTCAGGCGCGCGGTCAACTCGGCGATTTTTTCGCGGGCGAAGGCGACAGTTGCCTTGGGCGTAGGGTGGCTGTGGGTGCGCATCGCCCGATGCAGGACCTGGCCGAGGAAGTCGGTGAGGATCAGCTCGACGCTGCGGCGGCCGACCTTCAGCCCCAGGAAATAGGCGCCGTCGACGGCGAGCCGCATCGGGACCGAGGGCTGGCCGACCTTGCCGCGCACCGGGTCGCCCTTGATCAACAGCCCCTCTGCCTCGAGCGCGCGCATGATCACTGAGACGGTCTGCGCCGACAGGCCCGAGACGCGGGCGATCTCGGCCTTGGCCATCGGCCCGCGCTGGCGGATCAACGACAGGACCAGGCGCTCATTATGCGCCCGCATGCCCGACTGGTTCGAGCCGCGGATCGCCGAGGCCTCTGCCGGCGCCGCAGAGCTATCCGCCTGATGCTGCAACGGGCTCCTCCCAGATACCTATCCGCAAGAATGATCGGGGCGGGCAAACGAGTCAATAAATAAATCAGACAGATTTATTTATTGACAGGCGGGTGCGAATCCGGTTTGCTGCTGGCGATGCGTGCCGGGGCGGAAAACGCTTGGCAGCTTCGTTCGGCAGGGTAATCTGCCGGGGCACAACCTTGGGAGGAAGAACCATGAAGACCATCAAGACAGCGCTTTACGGGGCTGCGGCGGCCGTCGCATTGGGCACCGCGGCGCAGGCCGGCAGCCACTCGATCGGCGTCTGCCTGATCACCAAGACCGACACCAACCCGTTCTTCGTCAAGATGAAGGAAGGCGCCACCGCCAAGGCCGAAGAGCTTGGCATGGAGTTGAAGGCCTATGCCGGCCGGCTGGACGGTGACCACGAAACGCAAGTGCAGGCGATCGAGACCTGCATTGCCGATGGCGCCAAGGGCATTCTGCTGACCCCGTCCGACACCAAGGCGATCGTGCCGGCGGTGACCCAGGCGCGCGAAGCCGGTCTGGTAGTGATCGCGCTCGACACGCCGCTCGACCCGATCGACGCTGCGGACGCGACCTTCGCCACCGACAACTTCAAGGCCGGGTTGCTGGCCGGTCAGTGGGCGCTGGCGACGCTGGGCGACGACGCGGCGAATGCCAAGATCGGGCTGCTGGACTTGAACGTCAGCCAGCCCACCGTGGACGTGCTGCGCGACCAGGGCTTCCTGACCGGGTTCGGAATCGACCTGGGCGATCCGAACAAGTGGGGCGATGAGACCGATCCGCGTATCGTCGGCCATGACGTGACCGACGGCAACGAGGAAGGCGGCCGCCGGGCGATGGAGAACCTGCTGGCGATCGATGCCGGGATCAACGTGGTCTACACGATCAACGAGCCCGCCGCTGCCGGCGCCTACGAGGCGCTGAAGGCGTTGGGCCGCGAAAACGACGTGCTGGTCGTGTCGGTCGACGGCGGCTGCCCCGGCGTGCAGAACGTGGCCGACGGCGTGATCGGCGCGACGTCGCAGCAATACCCGCTGTTGATGGCCTCGCTCGGTGTCGAGGCGGTCAAGGCCTGGGCTGAGGACGGCACCAAGCCAGAGCCGACCCCGGGCAAGGACTTCTACGACACCGGCGTGGCCTTGGTCACCGACCGGCCGGCTGAGGGCGTCGAGTCGATCTCGGTCGCCGAAGGCATGGATCTTTGCTGGGGCTAGACCCCGCGGCAAGACCCGGGAAAGGGGCGGCAAGCCCGCCCTTTTCCTAGACGGACGCCCGATCGCCTGTCTAACCTAGGCGCACCAGCGCCGACCAAGCGCATCAACGATGGAGCGTGCGATGGCCGAATCCGCCAGCAAGGGGCAGGATTTCGAATCCGTTTTGTCCGACAGCGCCACGGAAGTGGCCGAGTTCGAAGACGACCGGCAGGGCTTTGTCTACAAGTTCCAGAACTTGCTGCACCAGAACCCGGCGATCGTGCCGCTGATCGTTCTGGTCGCCGCGATCGTGATCTTCGGGGCGCTATTGGGCAACAAGTTCTTCTCGCCCTTCGCGTTGACGCTGATCCTGCAGCAGGTGCAGATCGTCGGCATCGTCGCCGCCGCGCAGTCGCTGGTGATCCTGACCGCGGGCATCGACCTGTCGGTGGGCGCAATCATGGTGCTGTCCAGCGTGGTGATGGGCCAATTCACCTTTCGCTACGGATTGCCGCCTGCCGTTTCGGTGATGTGCGGGCTGGCCTGTGGAACGTTCTTCGGCTTCGTCAACGGCTGGCTGGTGGCCAAGGTCAAGCTGCCGCCGTTCATCGTGACGCTTGGGATGTGGCAGATCGTGCTGGCGACGAACTTCCTCTATTCGGCCAACGAGACGATCCGCAGCCAGGACATCGCCGAAAAGGCGGCCTTGCTGCAGATCTTCGGCTATAAGTTCAAGTTTTACGGGGCCGTGTTCACCGTCGGCGCGATCTTCATGGTCCTGCTCGTTCTGGTCCTGGCCTATGTGCTTCGCCAGACGTCCTGGGGCCGGCATGTCTATGCGGTGGGCGACGATCCCGAGGCCGCGGAACTATCGGGCGTCCAGGTCAGCCGCATCTTAATCTCGGTCTACATGCTTTCCGGTCTCATTTGCGCCTTCGCCGGGTGGGCCCTGATCGGGCGCCTCGGCTCGGTCTCGCCGACTGCCGGGCAGTTGGCCAATATCGAGTCGATCACCGCCGTGGTGATTGGCGGCATCTCGTTGTTCGGTGGGCGGGGGTCGATTCTCGGCACGCTGTTCGGGGCGCTGATCGTCGGTGTCTTCACCCTTGGCCTGCGCCTTTTGGGAACCGACCCGCAGTGGACGTTCCTGTTGATCGGCGTGCTGATCATCGCGGCGGTCGCGGTCGACCAATGGATCAGAAAGGTATCGGTCTGATGGAACCCATTCTGAAAGCCCGCAATCTGGTCAAGCGGTTCGGCCGCGTGACCGCCCTCGACGGCGCCGATTTCGACCTGCTGCCAGGCGAGATCCTGTCGGTGATCGGCGACAACGGCGCCGGGAAGTCGGTGATGATCAAGGCGCTGTCCGGCGCGCTGCAGGTCGACTCGGGCGATATGTTTCTGGAGGGCAACGCGTTCCATTTCCACTCGCCCATCGACGCCCGCGCGGCGGGGATCGAAACGGTCTACCAGACCCTGGCGATGTCGCCGGCCCTGTCGATCGCCGACAACATGTTCATGGGGCGCGAGCTGCGGCGTCCAGGCCTGCGCGGCCGGTTGCTGCGTCAGCTCGACCGCCGGGCGATGGAGAAGTTCTCGCGCGAAAAGCTGACCGAGCTGGGGCTGTTGACGATCCAGAACATCAACCAGGCGGTGGAGACTCTGTCCGGGGGACAGCGGCAAGGCATCGCGGTGGCGCGGGCTGCGGCGTTCGGGTCCAAGGTGATCATTCTCGACGAGCCGACGGCGGCCTTGGGCGTGAAGGAAAGCCGCCGGGTGCTGGAGCTGATCGCCGACGTGAAGTCGCGCGGCATCTCGATCGTGCTGATCAGCCACAACATGCCGCATGTCTTCGAGATCTCCGACCGGATCCACATCCACCGGCTGGGCAAACGGCTGACGGTGATCAAGCCCGACGAGTTTTCGATGTCCGACGCGGTGGCCTTCATGACCGGCGCCAAGCGGCCCGAGCAGGAGATGGCGGCCTGACGCCGGAGGCGACGCTTGAGGCACTCGCGGCGCGGATCGCGGGCGTTCCGGCGCACGGCCGGCGCAAGCTGATCGCAATTGCCGGGCCGCCCGCGTCGGGGAAATCGACCCTGGCCGCCGACCTCGTGGCGCATCTGGGGGACGGCGCGGCCTTGGTGCCGATGGACGGGTATCATCTCGACAACCGGGTGCTCGACGCGCGCGGGTTGCGGGCCCGGAAGGGCGCGCCGCAGACCTTCGACGCGGCTGGTTTCGTGCACATGGTGGGGCGGCTCGGCGCAGAGGACGAAGTGACTATTCCGGTCTTCGACCGCACGCAGGACATCGCCATCGCGGGGGCCGAGGTGATCACCGGCGAGACCCGAGTGGCCGTGGTCGAGGGCAATTACCTGCTGCTGGACCGCGCGCCGTGGCGCGGGCTGCACGGGCTTTGGGACCTGTCGGTGTTCCTCGACGTGCCGCTCGACGAGGTCGAGCGTCGCTGCATCCAACGTTGGCTCGACCACGACCACACGCCCGAGGCAGCGGCCGCGCGCGCCCGGTCGAACGACGTGCCGAACGCGTGTGTGGTGCTGAGCGACAGCGCTCCGGCGGATGTGACGATCTGAGCGACGCCGCGGGTCCGGATTTGACCATATTGCGGCGGTGAGGGTCTTGCCCTGGGCACGGATTCAAGGGGCGTAGCCCCGCCGTGCCCATCGCCCCCCCGCCCGGGTGGGGTGGCGATTGGTCGAGGCTCGCGCGCCGCTCGATGTCCTACGGACTCGACAGCCATAAAGCGCGACCGCTCAAGGGCTGGATCGCCACCCCGCGGGTCGGCGACGGGCCCGGCTCTTCGAAATTCGCCAAACCCGCGCCAAGCGAACCGCGCCTAGCCCTCCTCCGGGATCACCAGGTTCAGAACGATCGCGAGGATCGCGGCCGGCAACAGCCCGCTGGTCATCAGGATGCGCATGGTGTCGCCTAAAAACGCCATGGCGTCGGGCACCTGCTGTAGGCCGAGACCGATCGACAACGAGGTGGCGAAGATCACCATGTTGCGGCGGTTCCACGCCACGTCACTGAGCATGTTGACACCCGCCGAGGCGACCATACCGAACATCACGATCACCCCACCGCCCAGGACCTGGATCGGGATCGTGTTGACCAGCGCGCCGACCTTGGGGATCAGCCCCGCCACCACCAACAGGATCGCGCCGTAGCTGACCACGTGCCGGCTCATCACCCCGGTCATCGCCACCAGCCCGACATTCTGGCTGAACGATGTGTTGGGCAGCCCGCCGAAGACGCCCGCCACCGCCGTACCCAGACCGTCGGCGAAGGTCGCGCCCTGGATCTCGGTGTCGCTGGCCTCGCGCCCCGCGCCGCCCTTGGCGATGCCCGAAACGTCGCCCACCGTCTCGATCGCCGAGACGAAGGCCATCAGGCACATGCCGATGACGATGGCCCAGTTGATCTCGAACCCGAAGGCGAAGGGCTGCGGCAGCGCGAACCAGCCGGCATTGCCGAGCCCGCCAAAGCTGACATCGCCCATCACCAGCGCCACCAGATAGCCTGCGATCAGCCCGATCAGCACCGCCGCCACGCTAAGGAAGCCCTTGAGGTAGAACTTGATGCCCAGCGTCACCACGATCACCACCAGCGCCTGGAACCAGTTGCCGATGCCGCCCCAGGTCGGCTTCGAGCGGTTGAAGTCGCCCGCCCCGCCGGCAGCGTATTCGATTCCGACCTTGATCAGCGCCAGCCCGATCATCAGCACGATCAGACCGGTGACCAAAGGCGGCAGGGCAAACCGGATGCCCTTAATGAAGAACCCGATGCAGAAGTGAAAGACGCCGCCGATCATCACGCCGCCCATCAGCCCCGGCAGCCCCGCGGTGCCGGCCCCCACCATGGCCGGGATCATCACCGGCAGGAACGCAAACGAGGTGCCCTGCACGATCGGCAGCTTGGCGCCCACGGGCCCAAGGCCGATGGTCTGGATCAGCGTGGCGATCCCGGCAAACAGCATCGACATCTGGATCATGTAGATCAGCGTGCCGGCATCCGCCGATCCGAAGCCGAAGCCCGCCACGCCCGCGATAATGATCGCCGGCGTGACGTTCGAGATGAACATCGCCAGCACGTGCTGGATGCCCAGCGGCACAGCCTCGGCGATGGGTGGCGTGTAATTGGGGTCGCGCAGCTGGTCCGCGGTCCCCAGGCTGGTATCGGTCATTGTCCCGTCCTTTCCAGTGGCCAAAGCAGCCCTCTTTCGGGGCCATCTTGTGTTACACGTCTACGAAGTTACCACATATTGTGTCGGAAACCAAAACTCCTCGAGATTTGCCGTGTCGCCGATCCGGTCGATTACGGCAAAGAGCCCCGGTCCGGCCAGCGGCGTCAGCACGCCGTGCCAGGTGTTGCGCAGGTAGTTCACCCCCTGGCCCGGCGCGGTCAGAAAGGCGCGCGGCACGCCCGGCCGGCCGTCTTCGTCCGGCGCCACGATGGCCAGGAACCCATCGGCAGACATCGGCAGAAACGCCTGGCTGCCTTCGGGGTGACGCTCGACCATCTCCAGCCGGTAGGGAAGGCGCCGCAGCTCGGCCTTGAACAGTGATATCCCGGCCCGCCCGCCGGGGCCGAAATCGAGCCGCGCGCGGTCGTGATAGCGCCCGCAGAGCCCCTGGTTGATCAACCGGTCGGGCGCGCCCCCGGTGTCCAGCACGTCGCCGAACGGGGCGAAGGCTACCGCCGTCAGCGGCTCGACCCGGATCGTCGTCATCCGCCGAGCGTCAGCGCGGGGTGCCGGTTGACGTCCTTGTAAAGCAGATAGCGGAACGGCTCGGTGCCGGTGGCGATGCAGGCCTGCGGGCAGAAGGCGCGCAGCCACATGAAGTCGCCGGGCCCGACCTCGACCCAGTCGGTGTTCAGCAGATACCGCGCGGTGCCCTGCAGCACGTAAAGCCCGTGCTCCATCACGTGGGTCTCGGCAAACGGGATGCGGCCGCCGGGCTGGAAGGTGACGACGTTGACGTGATGGTCATGCGCAATGTCGCCGGGATCGACGAAGCGGGTGGTGGCCCAGGCCGCGGTACCTGGCATCGGATCGGGCGCCACGTCGTGGTCCGAGGTGACCAGCGGCGCCGGCGGGTCAATGCCGTCGAGCGGTTGATAGCGCTTGCGGATCCAGTGGAACCGCAGCGCCTCGTCGGCCAGGTTCAGCACCGTCCACTCAGTCGCCGCGGGGATATAGGCATAGCCGCCCGGGCCCAGATCGTGGCCCTTGCCGGCGATCGTCAGCCGCATCCGCCCCGAGGCCACGAACAGCACCGCCTGCGCCATCAGCTCGGGCTCGGGCCGGTCGCTGCCGCCGCCCGATGCGACCTCGACGGCGTATTGCGCGAAGGTCTCGGCGAAGCCGGTCAGCGGCCGCGCCAGGATCCAGGCGCGGGTGCCCTCCCAGCCGGGCAGCAGCGAGGTCACGATATCGCGCTGCGTCGCGGCGGGCAGCACCGCATAGGCCGATGTGAAGACCGCGCTGCCCTCGGGATCCACGTCCTGGCCGGGCAGGCCGCCGGGGGGGAAGGCGTAGCTCATGGAAGCAGGTCCTTCAGCCGCAGCTCGGCGATGCGCTCGACCTGGGCGCAGGCCTCGGCGAACTCGACGTCGGGGTCGTTGCCCAGCCGGCGCCCGAACGCGGCCAGGATCCCCGCCTTGTCGTAGTCGCGCACCGCGACGATGAAGGGAAAGCCGTGCTTGGTGGTGTAGGCAGCGTTGAGCTCGGTGAACTCGGTGCGCTCCTGATCGGTCAGCGCGTCGAGCCCGGCGCTGGCCTGTTCGGCGGTCGATTCGGCGGTCAGGCGCCTCGCGGCGGCGAGCTTGCCGGCGAGGTCGGGATGCGCCTGCAGGACCTGCAGGCGCTGCTCGGGGCTGGCGCTGCGGAACGCCCGGGCCAGGGCATTGTGTAGCCCGGCGGCGGTGTCGTGGGCGGGCCCCAGCTCCAGCCCATGGGCGCGCTCGGCGACCCAGGGAGAATGTTCGAAGATCCCGCCATAGGCTGCGACGAAGCGCGCGCGGTCCATCTCGCTGGGGCGCTCGCGCGGCTCTGGCGGGTGCTCTGCGGCCCAGTGCCGGGCGATGTCGATGCGGCGGGCGAACCAGACCTTGGACTTCTTGCGCGCGTAGTCCAGGAACCGCTCCAGCGCCCGGATCCGCCCCGGCCGCCCGACCAGCCGGCAATGCAGCCCGATCGACATCATCTTCGGCGCGCCCGCCTTGCCCTCGTCATAGAGCGCGTCGAAGCTGTCGCGCAGGTAGGCCTCGAACTGGTCGCCCGCGTTGAACCCCTGCGGCGTGGCGAAACGCATGTCATTGGCATCCAGCGTGTAGGGCACGATCAGCTGGTTTCTGCCGTCGATTCGCAGCCAATAGGGCAGGTCGTCGGCGTAGCTGTCGGCGACATAGGCAAAGCCGTGCTCGGCGGCGAGCCGTACCGTGTTCACGCTGCAGCGCCCGGTGTACCAGCCCTCGGGCGCGGCGCCGGTGACCTCGGTATGCAGCCGGACCGCCTCGGCCATATCGGCGCGTTCCTCCGCCGGGTCGTGGTCCTTGTAGTCGATCCATTTCAGCCCGTGCGAGGCGATCTCCCAGCCGGCGTCCTGCATCGCCCCGACCTGCTCGGGCGCGCGCGCGAGCGCCGTGGCGACGCCGTACACGGTGACCGGGATGCCGCGCGCGGTGAGCATCCGGTGCAGCCGCCAGAACCCCGCCCGCGCGCCGTATTCGTAGATCGACTCCATGTTCCAATGGCGCTGCCCGGGCCAGGGCGCGGCGCCGACGATCTCGCTCAGGAAAGCCTCCGAGGCCGCGTCGCCGTGCAGGATGTTGTTCTCGCCGCCCTCCTCGTAATTGACGACGATCTGCACCGCGATCCGGGCGCCGCCGGGCCAGCGCGGATCAGGCGGCCGGGCGCCATAGCCGATCATGTCTCTGGGATAACGTTGCATCGGATCGCCCGCGGTTTTTTTCACTATACCGCAGATAATCGACAGGATTTTCTGGAATTTTGGAAAGGTGTTTCGGGGTGATTTGTGCCCCGCGATGGGGCAAGGTGGAGGCCCCGGGTCAGGCTCGGGAAACCGCGGGTCTTGGGAGATGTCAATGGGTTACCTGACGACGCATGTGCTGGACACGGCGCAGGGCACGCCGGCCGAGGGGATCGCGATCGCGCTTTATCGGGTGTCGGGCAACTCGCACCGCAAGATCGCCGAGGCCGTGACCAACGCCGACGGCCGCACCGACGCGCCGATCCTGCCCGAGCGCGGCTTCAAACCCGGCACCTACGAGCTGGTCTTCTTCGCCGGCGATTATCTGAGGTCGACGGGGCAGGCGGGGGCCGAGCCGATGTTCCTCGATCAGATCCCGATCCGCTTCGGCCTGTCCGAAGACGCCCACTACCACGTGCCGCTGCTCTTGAGTCCCTACGGCTATTCGACGTACCGGGGGAGCTGACGCGGACCGGGCCGGACGGGCGAACCGGGCCCATGCAAGTGGGACCGTGGTTCTAAGACGCCGCACCTGAGGCGACGATCTCGCTCCCGATCCGCCCGGCCATGAACTCTGCAAAAAGCCGCGTCTTGGGGTCGCCTTCGGTGCGGTGCGGCGAGAGGCAGACCAGTTGTGTCGGCGTGGGCGGCGTGGCCTGGCAGACCTCGACCAGGGCGCCCGACGACAGATGCGCGGCGACCTCGAAGACCGGCTTCATGATGATCCCGCGTCCCGCCAGGGCCCAGGTGGTGAGCACGCCGCCGTCGTCGGATTCGAACGGCCCGGTGATGTCGTAGCGCCGCTCTCCATCCTCGGTCTGCAGGGTCCATTGGAACTCGCGCGCGCCGGGGAAGCGCAGGTTGAGGCAGTCGTGGCTCGCCAGCTCCTCGCCGGTCTCAGGGCCGCCGCGGGCGGCGATATAGGCGGGCGCGGCGCACAGCACGCGGGGCAGATCGGCGATGACGCGGATCTTGAGGTCCGAGTCTTCCAAGGGGCCGATGTGGAACGCCAAATCAAGTCCCTCGGCGGTGACGTCGACGGCGCGGTCGGACATGCGCAGGCGGATGTCGATCAAGGGATAGAGGTCCTTGAACTCCGGCACCGCGGGCGCGATGTAGTTACGCCCCAGGTGCAGAGGCGCCGACACGAAGACGGTGCCTTTGGGGCTGCGGCTGGCCTCTTGCACCTCGGCCTCGGCGGCTTCGATCGTCGACAGGATCCGCTGCGCGCCTTTGTAGAACAGGTGCCCCGACTCGGTCGGCTGCAGCGCGCGCGTCGTACGGTTGAAGAGCCGCGCGCCGAGGTGCTTTTCCAGCTCGGCGATGCGCGACGACGCCACGGCGGGCGAGGCGCGCTGGTCGCGGGCGGCGGCGGACATCGAGCCCAGCTCGTAGACCCGGGTGAACATCTTCAGCGTTTTGACGTAGGACATCGTTTGGATTTCTTTGAAAGTGCCCAGCGTTTTCAAGGATAGCGCGAAAAAGAGCGGCGCGATAGGGTTGCCTGCAAGGAGGCGTGCGATGGTCGATCTGGCGATATTAGAGGCATGGGCGGAGTTTGCCCTGCGCTGGCTGCATGTGATCACGGGCATCGCCTGGATCGGGTCGTCGTTCTACTTCATCGCGCTGGATCTGGGACTGCGGCGCGACCGCGACCTCGGCGCGGCCGACGGCGAGGAATGGCAGGTCCATGGCGGCGGCTTCTACCACATCCAGAAATACCTGGTCGCGCCCGAGCGCATGCCCGAGCATCTGACCTGGTTCAAATGGGAGAGCTATTCGACCTGGCTCAGCGGCGCGGCCTTGCTGGCGCTGCTCTATTGGCTTGGGGCCGAGCTTTATCTGATCGACCCCAACAAGGCCGATCTGGCGGTCTGGCAGGGGGTGTTGATCTCGGCGGCGTCGCTGACGGTCGGCTGGCTGGTCTACGACGCCTTGTGCAAATCGCCGCTGGGAGAGCGGCCTACTGCGCTGATGCTGCTGCTCTTCGTGCTCTTGGTGATCATGGGCTGGGGCTACGACCAGATCTTCACCGGCCGGGCGATGATGCTGCACCTGGGCGCCTTCACGGCGACGATCATGACGGCGAACGTGTTCTTCGTGATCATGCCGAACCAGCGCATCGTGGTCGCGGATCTGAAGGCCGGGCGGGTGCCGGACGCCAAATACGGCAAGATCGCCAAGCTGCGCTCGACGCATAACAACTACCTGACCCTGCCGGTGATCTTCCTGATGCTGTCGAACCACTATCCTCTAGCCTTCGCGACCGAGTGGAACTGGGTGATCGCGGCGCTGGTGTTCCTGATGGGGGTGACGATCCGGCACTATTTCAACTCGCTACACGCGCGCCAGGGCAATCCGCATTGGACCTGGGGTGTGACCGTGGTGCTGTTTCTGATCTGCGCCTGGCTCTCCACGGGCCCGCGGCTTGAGATGACCGCCGAGGCGGCGGTCGCTCCGGGCGCCGAGCGGTTCGCCGCGGACGCCCGGTTCCTTGATGTGGCCGATATCGTGCTTGGGCGCTGCTCGATGTGCCACGCCGAGGAGCCCGCCTGGCCGGGGATGCACTGGCCGCCCAAGGGCGTGCGGCTGGAGACAGAGGCCCAGATCGCCAATCAGGCGAAGGCGATCTATCTGCAATCCGGGGTCAGCCACGCGATGCCGCCGGCGAACCTGTCCTGGATGGAACCCGAGGAGCGGGCGCTGATCGTCGACTGGTACCGAGGGGCCGAGTAGGGGGCCAATATTTTTGGGAAATTTTGGCCCAAGGATTCTCCGAAAATCCTTGGGCCCGGAGGCGAGCGGTGCGCCGGAGGTGGGCTGGCCGCTATGCAAGGTGCCGTGCCCATCGCTGCCCCGCGGTGTGGCGCCCCAACATCTGAACGGCGGCGCTTTATGGCTGTGGAGTCCGTAGGACCTCAAGCGATGCGCCGACGGCGACCAATCGCCACCCCTCGGGGGCGGGGCGGCGATGGGCACGGCGGCCTGCGGCCTTGAGTCCGTGCCCGGGGCAGTGCTTGCGCGTCCGTCCAGGCGTCAATGCACCGGCGCGGCGACGCTGTCGACCAGGGACCGGCCGCCGTCGACGGTGACGATCTGGCCGGTCATGAAGCCCGACCCGTCCGAGGCCAGAAACTGCGCCGCCTCGGCCACCTCGCCGGCGCTGGCGATGCGGTGCAGCGGCGTGTGGCTGATGATGTCGGTGCGGCAGGTCTCGTCGGCCTTCAGCGCGTCCTTCAGGCTCGCGCTCATCACTGACCCGAAGGCGATGGCGTTGACGCGGATCCGGTGCGGCGCCAGCGCCACCGCCATCGACCGCGTCATCTGGTCGAGCGCCGCCGAGCTCACCGAATAGGCCAGAAGCTCGGGATGCGTCCGCCGCGAGGCGATCGAGCTGAGGTTGATGACCGAGCCGATATTGCCCTCGTCCCGGACCTCCGCCTCGGCCTGCTTGATCATGCGCTTGGCCACCAGCTGGGTCAGCCGCAGGCTGGTCATCAGGTTCTGCTGCAACAGCATCTCGACGGCGTCGTCGTCGGCGTTCAGCGGGTCGGACGAGGTCACCTGACGCGAGGCATTCACCAGGATGTCGACGCTGTCGTAGCTGTCGATCGTGGCCGAGAGAAGGTTGTTGATGGTCAGCTTTTCGCGCAGGTCGCCGGCGAAGTAGCGCACGTTGGTGCCGTCCTTCTTGGCCTCGGCGCCGATCTCCTTGATCAGCCGCTCCTCGTCCATGTCGGCGAAGACGACGTTGGCCTCGTGGTCGGCGAAGTGCCGGGCGATGGCGAGGCCGACGCCATTGGCGGCGCCGGTGACGATGGCGGTCTTGCCCGCGATGGAAAACGTCATGGGTGGAGCGGTCCCCGATTCGTTTGCTAGAGCCTAGTGGCTGTCGGTGGCGGTGGGAACGGGCCCGTTCGCTCAGCGCCGGCCCGTTTGGCGCGGCCTGATCGCGCGCAGGATCTTGAAGCCGCGCGCGGCGTCGACCTGGTGCACCTCGGCGAAGGCGGCCTGCGCCTCAGCCTCGTAGGGCAGGTGCCGGTTGGCCACTAGCCACAGTGTGCCCGAGGGCGTCAGCAGGCGCGCGGCAGCGGCGATGAAGGCGCGCCCCAGCCCCGGATCGGCGGCGCGGCCGGCGTGGAACGGCGGGTTGGTGACGACGGCGCCGAGGGGCTCGTCCGGTGCGAAACGGGTGGCGTCGGCCCAGTGGAACCGGGCGCGGGGGTCGGTGACGTTGCGCCGCGCGCAATTCAGCGCGGCGTGGTCGGCCTCGACCAGATGGACCTCGGCGACGCCGTCGCGGTCGAGGATCGCGCGCGCCAGATAGCCCCAGCCGGCGCCGAGATCGGCGACCCGGGCCGGCAGCTTCTTCGGCAGCGCCTCGGCCAGCGCCTGCGAGCCCGGATCCGGCCCGTCGGCCGAGAACACACCCGGCCGGGTCACGAAGCCGCCCGCGACAATGCGGTCGGCCGCGGTCCAGTCGTCGAAGTCGCCACCGGTGACGGCGAAGAGCTTGCCATGCGCCTTGGCGACGACCGGCCCGACCGCGGCGCGGCGCCGGCAGTCGCGCAGCAGGCTCTCGACCCCGTCGGTCTTTTGCCCGTCGACGATCGCCGGGCCGCCGCCGGTGACCCGCATCGCCTCGGCCACCAGCGCCCGCGCCGCGGCCTTGGCGCGCGGCACGGAGATCAGCGCCATGGCATAGGTGCCCATGGGCGCGGTGCCGGTGTCGAAGCCCTGGTCGGCGAAGGTGTCGTGGTCGGGTTTGAGCCCCTGGATCACCTGCACCCGCGCTTTCGGCAGGGCCGAGAGGTCGGCGCCGGCGCCGGGGCCGAACACCGCGATACGGCCCGCTGCCGGCAGCGTCACGGCGCCCTCGGCGAGCGCGGTCGTCAGGCGAGACGTGGACATGGGCAGGGCGCGACCGGCCCTATTCCTTTTCCATCGTGCATTGCAGCGGGTGCTGGTGCCGGCGGGCGAAATCCATCACCTGGCCGACCTTTGTTTCCGCGATCTCGAAGGCGAAGACGCCGACCACCGCGACGCCCTTCTTGTGCACCGTCAGCATCAGTTCGAACGCCTGCGCGTGGCTCATCCCGAAGAACCGCTCCAGCACGTGCACGACGAACTCCATCGGTGTGAAATCGTCGTTCAAAAGCAGGACCTTATAAAGCGGTGGGCGTTTCGTCTTGGCGCGCGTCGCGACGGCGACCCCGGTATCGCCCTGGTCCTGGTCCTTCTGATCCGACGATATGACTGGCGGGCGTGCCACGCGCGGCCTCTCCAAATCCTGCTGTGCGGTGCTGACGGCGACTATATAATCGCGTGGCTCTGTGTGAAAAGAGGGCAGAGCGCGGCGCGCCGCGATTCCGTAGAGTAAGGGGCAGCGATGGGCACTGGCTTGACGGCGATCGGGTTCGATGCCGACGACACGCTGTGGCACAACGAGCAATTCTTCCGCCTGACCCAGGCGCGGTTCGCCGAGCTTTTGGCCGATTTCACCGAGCCCGACCACCTGTTGCAGCGGCTGCTCGAGGCGGAACGGCGCAACATCGGCCATTACGGGTTCGGGATCAAAGGCTTCGTCTTGTCGATGATCGAGACGGCGATCGAGGTGACCGACGAACGGGTGCCGGCCGCGGTGATCCGCGAGTTGATCCGGGCCGGGCAGGAGATGCTGGGCCACCCGATCGAGCTGTTGCCGTTTGCGCGCGAAGCGATAGAGGCGGTGGCTGGGCGCTACCGGGTGATCCTGATCACCAAGGGCGATCTCTTGGACCAGGAACGCAAGCTGGCGCAATCAGGCTTGGGCGGGTTGTTCGACGGGATCGAAATTGTGTCGCAGAAGACCGCCCCGGTCTATCGCGACATCTTCGACCGCCACGCCCATGGGGCCGAGCGGGCGATGATGGTCGGTAATTCGATGAAATCCGACGTCATCCCGGCGATCGAGGCCGGCGGCTGGGGGGTCTACGTGCCGCATGGGTTCGCCTGGGCTCTGGAGCACGACGACCCGCCTGCGGCCCATGCCCGCTATCGCGAGATTGCGGACCTGGGCGGGCTGGCGCATCTGGTGGCCGAGCTGGCGTGAGCCCCGGCCGCCTTAATTCTGCCACATTGAAACATCTAGAGGGCGGCTGACGCGGCGTCCCAACATCTGGGAAATCGCGCGAACAACATTCTCAAAGCCCTTGAAAATTATCTGTTTTCCGATTCGGAATGCTGTGCTAGCGTGACGCCAAACGAACCTCGGGCGACAGGATCCGGGGGCGACGAGGCAGAGTTAGGATTTTCGGCGTGCACACACGTCTGGGGCAGTGGGCCCGGTTTGGGCTGATTTCGCTTTTGGTTTTGGTCTGGGCCGCCGGCCAGGCGGTGGCGGCGCCTTATGCGGCGATGGTGATGGATGCGCGCTCGGGCGAGGTGCTGCACGCGCGCAATGCCGACACCCGCCTGCACCCGGCCTCGCTGACCAAGATGATGACGCTCTACCTGGTGTTTCAGGCGGTCGAGGCCGGCGAGCTTAGACTCGACCAGCGGGTGACGATCTCGAAGAAGGCCGCGGCCGAGCCGCCGTCGAAACTGGGGCTGAAGCCGGGGCAGAAGATCGCGCTGCGCTATCTGATCCGGGCGGCGGCGGTGAAATCGGCCAACGACGCGGCGACTGCGCTGGCCGAAGCGGTCAGCGGGTCCGAGGCGGCGTTCGCGCGGCGGATGAACCGGACGGCGAAGGCCCTGGGCATGACCCGGACCACCTTCAAGAACGCCCATGGCCTGACCGAGGCCGGGCATCTGTCGACGGCGCGCGACATGACGCTTCTCGGCCGGCACCTGTTCTACGACTACCCCGAGTACTACAACATCTTCTCGCGCCGCTCGACCCATGCCGGCATGCGCGACGTGGCCAACACCAACCGCAAGTTCCTGGCCGCCTATAAGGGCGCTGACGGGATCAAGACCGGCTACACGCGCGCGGCGGGGTTCAACCTGGTGGCCTCGGCCGAGCGCGGGCAGGAACGCATCATCGCGACGATGTTCGGCGGCCAGTCGACGGCGCAGCGCAACGACCGGGTGGCGGAGCTTCTGGACATGGGCTTCCGCCGGGCGCCGAGCCGTGTGGCGGTGCGAAAGCCCGCAAAACCCGGGGTGGTGCCCGCGGCGCCGGTGGGCAAGACCGTTCGGGTGGCGCGCGCGGTCAAAACCAGCCCGGTCCCGGCGCCGCGGCCCGGACCGGTGGCGCCTCCACCGCAGGAGATGCTGGTGG
>JAAUYB010017632.1_pt1 | contig 20761 bp, 16 predicted proteins | sample 7278071 | NCBI WGS metagenome assembly JAAUYB01 (sample SAMN14350121, study PRJNA611818) | marine sediment metagenome | isolation source: surface marine sediment (1.8m) | place: French Polynesia: Moorea | collected 2018-08 | reverse complement strand
TGCTCCTGACTTTTCCGGGTCGAAGAATGAGACCTGATTCTTTGCTCCTGACTTTTCCACCTCAAGGAATCAGAACGGATTCCTTGATCCCAAGTTTCTTGAAACAACCAATTACAACCGAGCGTGAGCCCTTTGCGGTTTCATTTCGACAACATAAGGCGGCTGAAGTCGATTGCGCACGTTCGTACAGGGGTCAAGCAACCGGCTCAAGTCAACGGCGCACCCGCGCAATCGAATTCAGAAGGCGGGAGAAGGCGGGTCGGAGGTGACGCGGTTATCGCGGCGACATGCTAAGATGTGGATCAAACCGGCAAGGGGGTTGTCCGATGCGACCGGGAATACCCATAGGGATCTCTGATTTCAAGCTTCTGCGACAGGGCAACCATTATTTTGTCGATAAGTCCGGACTGATTTCCCAAATCGTTCGCGAGTCTTCCCAGGTACTGCTGCTGCCCCGGCCCAGGCGATTCGGCAAAACGCTCAATCTGTCCATGCTGCGTTATTTCTTCGCCCGGAATGAACCGGAAAACAAATCGTTGTTTGAGGGTCTTGCCGTGGCCGAGGACCCGGAAGTTATGGAACACTTCGGCAGCTATCCAGTCATCTACCTGACTTTGAAAGATGCCAAGCGGGCGGATTACCCGCAGGCCCTTCAGCATGTCTACGATCTCATCAGCCAGGTCTATGTCCGCCATCTGCCCGACCTGGAAAAGGGATGTTCCTCATCGGCCGAGAAGGAGCAGGTCCGCGACCTGGTGGAGAAAAAAGCCGACAAAAGCACCTTGCAGGACTCGCTGGCCCTGGCCACCAAGTTACTCCATCGAGCCCATGGCCGGCCGCCCATTGTGTTGATCGATGAATATGACGCGCCCATTCATGCCGGCTATCAGTATGGGTACTATGAGGACATCGTCCTTCTGATCCGTAACCTGCTGAGCGGGGCGCTCAAAGATAACCGGCATCTGGCGAGAGGCGTTCTGACCGGGATTCTCCGCCTGGCCAAGGAATCTATTTTTTCCGGTTTGAATAATCTCGATGTCTATACCCTGCTGAATTATGACTACGCTGAATTTTTTGGTTTCACTCAAGCCGAGGTCGATCGTCTTTTGGCTGATTACGGCCTTCAAGACCAGGGAGAGAATGTGCGCCGTTGGTATGACGGCTATCACTTCGGTGAGCAGAACTTGTACAATCCCTGGTCCGTCTTGCAATTTGCCAAGAAACCGCGCGAGGGTTTCAAGCCCTATTGGGTCAACACCTCCGAAAATGCCTTGATCAGAAGTTTGGTGATCGATGACAAGGTGCTGACCCGGACCGAGCTGGAACGATTGTTGGCAGGCGATTCGATAGAGGCCCGACTCAGCGAGGATGTTGTTCTGCGCGATATGGACAGCGGTGCGGTGTGGGGCCTGTTAACCTTCAGCGGTTACCTGAACGTGGTCGAAAGACTGGAAGGAACCGGCGTGCTTTTGGACATTCCCAACTGGGAGATTCTACATTTCTACGAGAATGTGGTTCGAAAGTGGTTGGAAAAACAAATCGGTCGGGGTCCCCTCGACCAGTTGTTGAGCTCGTTAATCCAAGAGGACATGCACTCCTTCGGGAAGGTTTTGAGCGACATGGTCGCCACGGTGCTCAGCTTCCACGACACGGCGGGGGGAGAGCCGGAAAAGGTTTATCACGCCTTCGTTCTGGGCCTGATGGTCCATATGGGCAACCGTTTCGAGGTTCGCTCCAACCGCGAGTCCGGTTACGGTCGCTATGATTTGATGGTCATCCCGCGAGAACCCGGGCGCACGGGTTTCGTCTTCGAATTCAAGAAGTACGATGCGGAAGACGACGAAACCCTGGAAGCGGCTCTGGCGAGCGCCCTGGCTCAAATCAAGGAACGGGACTACGCCGCGGAATTGCGCGATCGCCGATGCAGCCGCATCTTGGGCGTGGGCATTGCCGTTCACGGCAAGAAGGTGCAATCAGGACACATCGACCTGACTTGACCGAATTGAATCGGGTTGTGGATTTCCTCCCTCGGCGCCCGGCGTTTACCCGCATCTTTTTTTAAACTCACCTTCAACCGGTTCCGTCCAATGAACCGGGAGCACGCGGTACCTATCGTCGGTGACGGTCTCAAACGGGCCGGCACGGAGGTTCTCCGTGTCTTCGCACCCCGCTCCACCCGCCGGATGCAAACACGAAATCGTTTTTGCGAACCTTGCGGGTTTTGGGTTTTCTGCCTGTGCTACACTATTATGGGAAATTTTGCGATAAGGACCTGATCCGTGTCTGTTGAAACCGAAACAACCACTGAAGAAGTCAAAGAAAAGCGACCCCTGATCAAGCTGGGTCGCAAGCGCTTCGGCCAATATCTCATCGAACGCAACCGTATCTCTACCAAGGACTTGGAACGGGCTCTGGCCCTACAGAAGGAGTCCGGAACCAAAATTGGCAAGATCCTGGTGGACATGGGCTTCCTCACCGAACGCGACGCCACCATGATCCTGTGCGAACAATTGGGTTACCCTTATAAGGACCCCGAGGAATACCCCCAACCCGAAAACGTGCCCGACATCCTGGAAAGGGTGCCCCTGAAGTTCCTGGTCACCAACGCCATCTTGCCCATTGCCCTCGACGAGGAAAAGAACGACCTGCACCTGGTGGTGGAAGACCCCAATAACAAGGTGGCCCTCAGCGGTATCCGCGCCCAGACCGACTGCAACCTGTCCCTGTCCATGGGCACGGCTACCGATATCCAGGAAGCCCTGGAGCGCTATTACGGCGAGGGCGTCAGTCAGCTGGAAAAAATCGTAGACGGCGTCGACGATTTCGACGAGGACTACGATGACGTCGAGCACCTGAAAGATCTGGCCAGCGAGGCGCCCGTGATTCGTCTGGTCAACCTGATCATCAGCCGCGCCGTGGAATTGCGCGCCTCAGACATCCACGTGGAGCCGTTCGAAAAGTTATTGAAGGTGCGCTACCGCATTGACGGCGTCCTCCAGGAAATGGAATCGCCGCCCAAGGCGTTGGCGCCGGCGGTCATCTCGCGCATCAAGATCATCTCCAAGCTGGACATCGCCGAGAAGCGCGTGCCCCAGGACGGTCGTTTGAAGATGCGCATCCTGGGTAAGGAAATCGACTTCCGCGTCAGTACCGTACCGACGCTTTACGGAGAGTCCGTGGTCATGCGCCTGCTGGACAAGGAAGCCATTTCGCTCATCGAATTATCCCAATTGGGTATGGGTAAGAAGGTAGAGGCCGAGTTCTCGGGCCTGCTCAAGAATCCCCACGGCATCATCCTGGTGTCCGGCCCCACCGGCAGCGGTAAAACCACCACGCTGTACGCCGGCCTGAACATGGTCAACGACGCCAGTAAGAAAATTCTGACCGTTGAAAACCCCGTGGAATATCAACTGGAAGGCATCAACCAGATTCATGTCAACGAGAAAGTGGGGCTGACCTTTGCGGCCGGCCTGCGCACCATGATGCGCCAGGACCCCGATATCATTATGGTCGGCGAGATTCGAGACACGGAAACCGCGGAAGTCTCCATCCAGGCCAGCCTGACCGGCCACCTGGTGCTGTCTACCATCCACACCAACGACGCGCCCGGCGCCATCAACCGCCTGCTGGACATGGGCATCGAAAACTACCTGCTGGTCTCCACCCTGTTGGGCGTGCTGGGCCAACGGCTGGTGCGTTCCATTTGCCCGCAGTGCAAGGAGAGCTACCAGCCGGACGTGGGTTTTCACAAACATATTTATAAGTTGGTGGACGATCCCACGGACGTGCTCTTTCATCGCGGCCTGGGTTGTAAGAATTGCAGCAACACCGGTTACAAGGGTCGACGCGGCATCTACGAGTTGTTCATTCTGGATGACGAGGTGCGTCAGCTGATCATGGAAAAACCCGATATCAGTCAATTAAGGGGCCTGGCCCGTAAAAAAGGTATGCGTTTCCTGCGCGACGACGGCTGGGCGAAGGTTCTGGAAGGCACCACCTCCGTTGAAGAACTATTCCGTGTGACTCAAGAGGATTTCTAATGCCGAACTTCTTCTACAAGGCCACCAATGCGGCCGGTAAGATAGAGACCGGTGTCCTTGAAGTCACCGATAAGAAGCGCGCGCTCCAGCGCCTGGAGAAGATGGGCCTGTTCCCCATCAGCGTCTCCAGCAAGAAATCGACCTCGCGCGAAATCAACTTCAACCAGATCGACCTGGAGCGCTTCCTGCCCGGCAAGAGCATGAGCGGCAAGAACGTCCTGGATTTCACCGAGAAGCTGGGCACGCTTTTACGCGCCGGTTTGCCGCTTGCCAAAGCGCTGAAGCTGCTCATCGACACCACCGATCACGAGCCCAGCAAGGAGATCATCCGCGAGGTCTTGAAAGACGTGAACGCGGGCACCACCTTCGCCGACGCCCTGGGCAAGCATCCCAAGGTCTTCGAGCGCTTGTACGTCAATATGGTGCGCACCGGTGAGGCGGCGGGCGTGCTGGAGCAGGTGTTGGCCAATGTACGCGATTACCTGCAAACCCGCCAAGACCTGAAAAGCTTCCTGATTACCTCGCTCATCTATCCCAGCATCCTGGGTTTGACCGGCCTGGGCACCGTCCTGGTTTTGGTGCTGTTCGTGCTCCCCAGCTTTCAGGACGTGTTCGACCAGATCGGCCAGGACCTGCCGTGGATCACCCAATTGCTGGTGGATATTACCGGTTTCATGGCCGCCTACAAATGGTTTTTGGCCGTGGCCGTGATCGGCGGCGCCATCGGTTTCAGCCGCTGGAAGAACACCGACGAGGGCCGCGAGAAGTGGGACCGCTTCAAGCTGCGTTTGCCCGTCATGGGCAGCATCCTCACCGAAATCGAGGTCAACCGTTTCTCCCGCACCATGGGCATCTTGCTGCGCAGTTCCGTTTCGCTGCTGGAAGCCCTGTCCATCAGCCGGGAGATCACCGAAAACAAAATCTTTCAGAAAGCCATGGATCCCATCGTCAAAGGGGTCAAGAAAGGCGACGGCATGAGCACGCCCATGAGCCAATCCGGCGTCTTCCCCAAGATGGCGGTGCAACTGGTCACCGTCGGCGAGGAGACCGGGACCCTTGGCGACATGTTCATCAAGATATCGGACATCTACCAGGCCAATCTGGAACGCACGATCAAACGGGTCCTGGCCATGTTCGAACCCGTCATGATTCTGGTCATGTTCGTGGTCGTGGGCTTTATCGTGGCCGCCATGTTGATGGCCGTGACCAGCCTCAGTTCCACATCGCTATAACACTAGGTTTTAGGAGATAAGCCATGCTTAACAACAGAAAACGAGCCTTTACGCTTGTCGAAATGATGGCCGTCGTGGTCATCATCGGCCTCCTGGCCGCTGTCATCGCCCCCAAATTCTTCAACCAGGTCGGCAAGGCCCAGGTTACCGCGGCCAAGCAGGACATCGAACAAATCAAGAACGCGGTCACCATGTTCCGCTTCGACACCAACAAGCTGCCCCAGGAATTGCGCGACCTGCGTAAAGATCCCGAGCTCAAGGGTTGGAACGGTCCCTACCTGCAAAAGAAACCCGTCGATCCCTGGGACAACGACTACCAGTACCGCGCACCCGGTGACAACGATCGCGAATTCGACATCTACAGCTTCGGCGCCGACGGTAAAGAAGGCGGTGAGGGTATGGATGCCGATATCGTTTCCTGGCAGGAAGACGACGACGTCTGAAGTTTCTTTCGTCCGGTAATGTCACCGAACCGTGAATATGGAGTCAGGGGAATTGGAGGTCGACATGTTTCCACATAGAGCCGTGCGCGGCGCCATGAAGAGCAAGGGTTTTACCCTGCTGGAGATGATCGCCGTGATCATGCTCATTCTCCTGCTCACCGCCGCGACCGCAATTACCCTGGCCAATTCCCGCTCGTCGGTGAAGGTAAAGAAAGACGCCTCGGCCATGATCGCCTTCCTGCGCAACATGTGGGACCAGACCCGTGTCTCGGGCAGTTCCCTGGTGCTGGAACCCGACTTCGAAAAGGGCGGCCTGACCTATATCGACCCGCGCTCCGGGCAACGCAAGGAAGCCGAACTGGATTCCGGCGCGCATATCCTGGGCATCAAGCTCAATGACCGTCTGTACAACGCCTACAGTCACCTGGGCCGTATTCCCGCCAACGCCGAGGAAGAGGTGGACTACGATCCCGAGGCCGATGTGATCTATGTATCCGAGGGCCGCGGCCTGGTGCGCGTGGGTATCGTCATGGGCGTGCCCGTGGACAAGGAAGACACGAGTGCCGGCTTCGAGCACATGGTGGTTTGCATGCTCAACCTGGTCAACGGCAAGGGCAAGATCGAATGGCTCGAAGAAGACCAGGTTCGCGACATCATGGACCCGAGCGCGACGCAACTGGGCGATATCGCCGATGTCTATGACGGTGACGGCGAAGACGATAACCAGGGAGATGAAGATGACTAGAAAACTCCCCGCATCCATACGTCCCGGCTTCACCATCATCGAGGTTCTGGCGGCCCTGGCTATTTTATCCATCGCCCTGGTGCTGCTGATTCGCGGCCAGACCCAATCGCTGAACAATGTGCGCAAGGTGGCCAATTACGAGCGCGCCGTCTTCATCACCGAGAACAATCTTCATTGGACCTTCCTGGACCTGAACGAGGTCGACGATTGGCGGGAATACGCCTCCCAGACCGTGGAAGACGGGCCCTATCGGTGCCGTGTGACCGTGGACTCCACCGAAATGGAACGCAGCAGCGAGGTGGAAATGGTCATGCTCAAAATCATCGCCGAAACCACCTGGCAGGAAGGCAATCGCGAGCAGTCCTTCCGTTTGGAAACCTGGTATTTCTGGGGGGAGCCGAAACAATGAAACAGGCATTTACGCTCCTCGAACTATTGGCCGCCATCCTGATCGGCGCCCTGATCATGTTGATGATCGCGGGCGGTCTGCGCACCGCCATCCAATCCTGGGAAGCGGTCCAGAAGAAGGTGGGTCAGAACTACAACCGTCGCAACGCGCTGGACCTGATCAAACGGCAGTCCTCCAGCCTGTTCTTCAAGCAGGAAGCCGACCAGTTGGAAATGAGTAACCGCGGTTCGCGAGGCCGCAACGATAATCGGCGGAATAATGACCCCAGAACCAGGGGCGGCCAGGCCCACATGAGACCCCAAGGCCAGGAGACCGGGGAAGCGGGCGGCGTTGAATTTGCTCTTCCCGACGGCGCTCATTACTTCCAAGGCAATCTCCAGGAACTCAACTTTGTGTCCACCGTCTCCTTTTTGTCCGACTTTCCAGGACAGGTAGCCGTCAGATATTACGTGGTTCAAGGACAGCCCGAGGACGATCAGAGCTTTTCGGACCTGACGACCACGAGAACGGACAACGATACCGTTGACGATGGAGAGCTTATGGCAGCGGATATGATCGACGGGGACCTTTACCTGGTCCTGGAGGAAACCAATCTCTTCCTCGCCGCTGCCTCTGAAGAAGGTTTCCTGGATGACGAGAGCGGCGAAGAAGGCTTCGGACAGCCCATGGACACCATGAACTTCAGCAACGAAAGCGATAACATGAGTCAGGCGGCGGCGACCAACAGCATGACCCTCTTGGGACCGTTGCGGCAGTTCTCCATTCGCTACCGCATGCCCGATATCGAGGGCGATGCCGATGCCGCCGGCGGCGATGAAGACTGGGCTGAAATCTGGGACGTCGAGGAAGAGGGTTTCTACCCGGCCGCCATCGAATTCACGCTTTATTACGAGGACCCGGGTTTAACCGATGACCTCCCCCTGGAAGAACTGGACGCCATCCGCATGGTCATTCCGGTCTACGACGCCCGCAATATGGCTAGAGGAGGCACCAATGCGCCCTTCTAACCAACGCGGCAATATCCTGATCTCCGTCCTGTGGGTCATCGTGACCATGGCGATCATCGTTTTGGGCCTCAGCTACGAATCGCGCTCGGACATGGAGCGCACCCGCATGATGCGCGACCGGGCCCGCGCCTACTGGCTGGCTCGCGCCGCCGTGGAACGCGTGAAATACGACTACGCCGCCCTGCGCCAGTCCCAGAACGAGGAAGACGTACTGGTGACGCGCTACCAATACGACTTTGAAAACGGCTCGGCCGAGGCCGTAGTGCGCAGCAACTCCAGCCTGATGAGCGTCAACTCCACCAATCGCGAGCTATGGCTGCAACTGCTGAAGCTGTACGTGGAAGACGAAAGCGAACGCGACATGATCGTGGACGCCATCCTGGACTGGCGCGACCAGGACGACCTGACCCGTCTCAACGGCTGCGAAACCGATTATTACATGTCCCTGACACCGCCCTACCCGGCGCGCAACGGCGCCTTCTATTCGGTAGAGGAGATCATGCTGGTGCGGGGCATCACCGAGGCCATGTTCTATGGTTCGTGGGACAAACCCGGCATGATCGAGATGCTGGACCTGAACCGCCAGAACCTGAGCCGGTTCGATATCAACACCTGCCCCAAGGGAATTTTGATGGCTTTCCTGGAGATGACCTCCGAGGAAGCCGATGAGTTAATAGCTTTGCGCCGCGAGCAGTATTTCGGCAATATCAACGACGTTGCAACCGCGGTGACCGTGAACAATGAAGAGAACCTGCAAAAATTCTTCATGAGCTTCAGGGGCAGCACCTTCACCATCAAAGCCACCGCTTACGTAGACGGCTCCCCCGCGCGCTACACGGTCGAGGACACGGTCAGCTACAAGGGCGGCGGCACCTTCTACCGCAATCTGAGCCACAAAGATTTCAGCCTGGAACACGTGGATGAAATGGATCAGTTGGACAACGAGGAAACCGACCTATGAAAGAGGAATCGAAACTCAACCTGGAACTGAACCTGCGCACGCGCGCCTGGGGTATCTGCATCGAAGAGACGCATCTTACCCTGACCGCCCTGCACAACAAGCTGAACCAGCTTTCCTATAAGGACTCGGAGACGCTTTTCGATTATGATTCCGTCTCGGATGAAGATGTTCAGGACTTTATCGAGGAGTTCCAGAACCGGCACGGGGTGAAGCGCGGCGATGCTTTTATGACCATCCCCCGTTCCCAGGTGCAGATTCAAGTGGCCGAATTCCCCACGGAAGCGGAAGAGAACCTGGAAGAAGTGATGAGCTACCAACTGGCCAACTACTTCCCGGGCGCGCTGGAAGAAATGACCTGCTTCCCGCAAATCATTCACAAGGGCGAACAATTAAAGGTTATGATCGTGGCCGTTCGCAACGAGGTGCTGGGTCACGCTTTCGGTTTGATCCGCCGTTGGAACATGCGCCTGGCCGGTCTCAGTCTGTCTTCCTTCGCCCTGGTCAACGGACTGGCGAAGCTTGCTCCCAACCGGTTTGCCAATGACCGTATCATGGTGTTCCACTTCGGCAAGGGAACCCTGGAAACCATCGGCATCAATCGCGGCAAACTGACAAGTTCATCGCTCATCCACTACGACCCGGAAGAGGGCATCCAGGACGCGGTCAGCAGCTTGGAACAGGCCTTCAGCGAAGCCCGTATGGATCCCAACGAGATCGACCATTACCTGGCCTCCGGCATCCCGGACGAGGATAGCCTGCTCTATCTGAAAGAGGAAATCGGCATTCCCTTCGAGGAGTGGACCGATACCCAGGACCAGCCGGTGCCGCCGGAAGGTTTGACCGGATTCGGCGCCGCCGTCTGCGCGGTCCACGACAAGGTCAACCTGGAACTGAACATGCTTCCCGAGAAGCAGCGCAGCCACCGACGCCGTTTGCCCTTGATTCTGGCAACGGTTGCAATTAGTATCTTGGCTTTGGTCTTTGTTTACCTGGAAGCCTCGGAATATATCAATCTCAGCGACCAGGAAACCCGGTTGCAGGCGCAATACCAGCAATACTCGTCGCGCATGAACGAAATTGCCTCGGCGCGGTCCAAGCTGGAAAATCTGCAAAGCGAACTGGCCGACTTCGACCGCTATCAACAAAGCGAGCTGCTGTATATCATGCTGGAAACCTTGACCGAGCAACTAGAGGACGACACCTATCTGACCAACCTTCAGATCAAGAAGGGAACCGACCTCCAGCTTCAGGGTGAGTCGGACAACGCCTTCGAGGTGCAGCGCAGGCTCACCGCCATCCCCTGGTTGAAGGACGTCAAACCCTCGAACGCCATTACCTCGCGCAAGAACCGCGACGGAAAGAGCAAGGCCCGTTTTATCTACAAGGCAAAAATCGACCTGGAGGCGTTGCGTGAAGAAATTTAACCGCCGCGAAAAAACCATCCTCCGGGCCATGGCCCTGGTTGTGATTGTGGCTCTGGGTTCGGAAGTCTGGGAATGGTACCAGGGCCGGCGCATCAGTTTGGAAGGCCGTATCTCCTCGTTGACCAACCAGATCGCCACCATGGAAAAGAAACTGGAAGGCCAGGACAAGCAATCCTACCTGGAGGAAGCGGCCGAGATCGAGGAAGAACTGGTCGATGCAAAGTCCATGGTTCTGGAACTGCGTGATGAGACTTCCGCCAGCCTGCTCATGCGCCAGACCATCTCGGAACTGGCCGACGCCCACGGCATCAAGATCAATTCCATCAGCAGCCGCAAGACCCGATCCCTGGGCGATAAGAAAAATGATGATAGTGAGCTCAAAGAGCTGCGTGTCTATTTCGGCTACGATACCGACCTGGCCTCCCTGGTCAACTTCTTCAATGCCCTGGAGGAAGAAGAATACTTCCTGGTGATCGACACCTTGAACATCTCGGCGCGTCGTCGTCCGCGCACCAGACGCACCAACAAGAAGACTAAAACCCGTTTGCAGACTCGCTCGCCGCTTAACGGGAACGCGGTGCTGACCACGGTATTCAAGGCCAACCCGGAAGCCGACGCCGAGCGTTACATGCGTGACCGTAGCGTCGAAAAGGACGATGACGACGAGGAAAGCGAAGAAACCCCGGCGACCGACGAAACCAAGGCAAGCGGCCTGACTCCGGTCGACCCGCCCCAACCCAAGACCGTTCCCCCCAAGAACAGCATGGGCGAGGGCGGCGCGCTGAAAACCCTGGGCAACCGCAATGCCCCGCCACCGAGGCGCGGGCCTCCGCCGCCGCAAAAGTCAGCTGACAAACCGCCTCTGGAACCCAAACCCAAACCATTGACTTCCGCGGCCGTTCCGAAGGGGGCGAAGCCAAAACCCTTGACAAAAGCCAAATCGAAGGATAAGGGTAAGGGGGAGAATTTCGACCCCAAGAAACGCTTTTAGGGAGATACCATGAAATACGCACTGCTCATCCTACTTTCCCTGTGTCTGCCGGCTTTCGCCCAGACCGATGTGGATCGTCTGCTGGACGCCAATATCTTCGACCCCGATCGCGGCAAGAAGCCCGCGGAAGAAACCGAGGAGAACGACGCGCCCGAGACGCAGGTAGTATCCAAAGATCTCCCCGTTTTGGACGGCACCTTGATCGTCGGCGATGTGCGTATCGCCCTCTTCACGATTCTCGAGGATGGCAAGCCGAAGGGCGTGCGGGCCTATGTCAATGACCAGGTAGGCGCCTACAAGGTCAAGTCCATTGACCGTGAAAAGGTAGAGCTGATGTCCGGCGCCAGGCCGGTCCCTGTCTCGTTGTATTCCGGGAACAAGCAAAAACGCGGCGGCACCAAACAGGTCGCCAAGGTGACCAAAAAACCAACGCCCGCTCGCCGGGCGAACACCAAGGACGGTCCCAAGAGAGGCTTGAAACCCGGCGATAAGAACAAGCCGAAGCCTTTACCCAACGCTCGGGATAATAAAAACAAGAAAAACAATCGCTTCCAGAAACGCACCCCGCCCACTCGCAAGACCAATACCCGTGGCAACAAGTTGGAAAAGAAATTCTAGGTCGGGTACCGGGAACCCACGTCAATCCTATTCAGGTAAGGTTTACATCGATGAAAGAGAAACTACGCGCGTTAATCGCAATTGCTGTCATCCTGCTCACCATCTCTTGTGGAAAGAAGCAGGATCTTATCTCCAAGGCTTTTGAAGACAAGAACTTCGACAAGCCGCTGGAAAAGATCGAGCAGGACCCCAAAGGTCTGAAAGATAAAGACGAAGAAGACCAGGATACCAAAATCGAGGTTCTGGTCGACCGCATCGCGGAAGATCCCGACGACCAGGCCCACTTCATCGAGACCGGCGACACCAAACGCCCTCGACCCGACCTTCTGGCGCGCAAAGATCCCGAAGCGCCCATTATCAACATGGAAGAGGCCAAGCTCTACGATATCATCAAGCTGCTTTGCGACCTGATGGAAGTCAACTACCTCATCGACCCCTCGGTGAAGGACCAGACCATTACCATCTCCATGACGCGTAGCGATCAGAAGTTGAAGACCAGCGATCTTCTGGACCTTCTGCTGAAACTGCACGACCTGACCATGGTGGAAAACGGCAGCTTCATCAGTATCGTGCCGATCGAATCCAGTGAAATCTACCCGGGCCTCAACCTGCTCTACGGCAGCCGCCCCAACGAAAGCCTGCGCCGGGAAGAGCTGATCATGCAGATCGTCCCCCTGCGTTACGTTTCGGCGGCGGACCTGAGCGGCGTCATTCGCGACTTCCTGTCCCCGTCCGCCCGCGTCTTGGAAGAACAGCGCAACAACGTGCTGATCATCATCGACAAGAACCACTACATCCGCAAGGTCCTCGAATTGATCCCCATCTTCGACGTGGACGTGTTGGCCAACAAGAAAATGGTCTTTTACGAACTGGCCCATGTGGACGCGGTCGAAACCGGCAGTAAGCTGGAAGAAATCCTGGGCGTCTACGGCTATGAATCCGGCAGCGAAAGCCTGGCCATTGTCCCCATCGAAACCCTCAACGGCCTGTTGGTGGTTTCCAACAGCGAGAACATCTTCAAGGAACTCGATTTCTGGATCGAGAAATTCGACCAGGAAGCCCAGTTCGAAGAGGAACAGGTGTTCGTCTACAAGGTGGAGAACACCACCGCCGACGCCATCTCTTTTACGCTGTCGCAGCTGTTCGGCCTGCGTACCAGCGGAGGCGGCGGCAGTCGGGTGAACCAGGGCGCTTCCAGTCGTCGCTCCACCAACCCCAACAGCCAGTTCGGCAGCAACCGCGGCGGCGGTCTGAACAACCGCAACCTGAACCGCAACAACCCGAACGATCCGAGCAACCGCAACAACCTGAACCGCAACAACCCGAACGATCCGAACAACCGCAACCTGAACCGCAACAACCCGAGCAACCGCAACCTGAACAACCGCAACCTGAACCGCACCGGCGCCAATAATCTCCAGGGCGACGGCCCGCTGATGATCGTGGACGACGACAACAACAGCCTGATCTTCAAAACCACGCACCGCGAATACACGCGCATTTTCAAGACCCTGAAAGAACTGGACGTGCTGCCGCGCCAGGTGTTCTTGGAAGTCACGGTCCTCAGCGTCAGATTGACCGACACCTTTGCACTGGGCTTGACCTGGAACGCCACCGACACCCCGGGCGACTCGGCGCCGGGCGGCACCAGTCCCATTTCGTCCGTTGCCGGCGGCTTTGAAGGCTCGGACGGCGGCGCACCCAGCTTTGCGGGCGCCTATTCCTACGCCAGTTCCACCGCCTTGATCACGGCATCCCTCAGCGCGGCCAAGAGCAAGGGTTACGTCAACGTATTGCAGCAGCCGCATATCATGGCCATCGACAACCAGACGGCCAGCATCTCGGTGGGTACCGCCATCCCCATCCAGACCACGCGCACCAATATCGGCGATATCGGCGACGGCACGGCCCTCAACCCGGCCTCCAGCTCCACCATCCAGTACCGGGATACGGGCGTGTCGCTTGCCTTTACCCCGCATATCAACGCCAACGGCGTCATTCGCCTGGAAATCGACCTGGACATCTCCTCGGCCGACGACCAGTCCACCAGCGCCGAGGCGGTGCCCATCAGCCAGAACACCCTGTCCACGGAAATGATCGTGCGCGACAACCAGACCGTGGTCATGGGCGGCCTGATCTTCGACCAGGAGGGCTGGGGACGTGATTCCGTTCCCTTCCTGGGCCGCATCCCCGTCCTGAAGCACCTGTTCACCAACCGCAACTCCAGCGTCACCAAGAGCGAACTGATCGTGATGATCACCCCCAAGCTCGTCGACTCCGAAGAAAAGTCGCTGGCCATTTCCAGGGAATTCAAGGACAAGATCCTCAAGGAATTCGATTCCTTCAAGGGCCCCGGCAACTAGAACGCGGGATACTGAAAAAACAAAAAGGCCGGTCAAGCGACCGGCCTTTTATGTATGGGCCGGAAGACGGCTAGATAGAGAAGCTGTCCTTATCCGCGTAGAGGATGCCGGTCCTTTGAAGGCGCTCGATATTTGTATCCGAAATAGGTTGCTCGCTGTAGAAAAGGAAAAGCGTATCAGCCCCCAAACTACCGGTCAGTCGGCCTTTTGCTTCGATGAACGCCGTTACGCGATCCTTATGAACCTTTTCCTTCCAGTCCTTGACTTCTATCACCATGTCCGGACCTTCTTGAGCCCGTGCGTACAGATCGCATTCAACGGTTTTATCGTCAACGTGAAAGGTATGTTTCATTACTCTTTCAAACGGGACCAGGCGAAGGTCCGGGATTTTAGGGGCATCGGGGTCCCGGTTTTGATGAACCAGATCGTTTAAGTGACATTCCTTTTGTCCGGCCATGGCGATTTTGTAGCGCATGCGATACTCGGCGGTTTCGCCGCGATAATGGGATACCCTGCCGCGTTCGCTCTTCAGGTCACGCTCCAGCTTCTCCAGTTGAGCCGCAATATCTTTGCGAACCGCATCGATACCTACCTGTTGGATCTCAGGCTCGAAGATTTTACGAAAAACCATGTCGAAAATGGGATCGCCCAGACCTCGGTACGTCCAGTTGGTTGCCCCCCGGGCAATGATGTCGCCCGCTACCAGTTTTTTCAACATCCGGTCCAGGTCCTGATCACTCATTTCCAGGTTCAGATCCTCGGCTATCTGCTTTCGATTACGCTCCTCTCCCTTGTATCCGGCCAGATAGAGCACAATCCTTTTGGTGTTGATGTCATTGGTTCTCTCGATGACGGTTGCCAGGTATTCCAGCCACATTTGGGCGATGTCGCCGCTTTCCACGGAGGTTTCGTAATCCAAAACCCGACTGATTCCTCGGGCGGTCGTCAGGTCTTTCGGCTCGAATGAGCTTTCGAACATGGCGGCAATCGTATACGGATCACGGCCGCATGCTTCGGCCATCCAAGCCGCGCTTTCATCCGTCACATCCTGGCCGTAGACTCGCGCATAGTTGAAAACCGCGGTCAATGCCTCCTCTTCCGTGAGGTTTTTCAGGAAGAACGATTTGTAACGGCCGACCATCTCGCCGATGATCCGCGACAGCCAGGCAATATAACTACCCGCGATGAGTTGAGGGGAGATCTTGCTGGAACCCAAATATTGATAAGTACCGGTCAAGATCATCGGTTCGGTGGCATGCTCATTGTAATAGGTGAATTTATCCAAGTATTGAAACTCGTCCAAGATTTGGATGATGCGCTCGTCTTTTAACACCGAGATGCGGTGACCGGCGCGGGCGGCGTGCTCCCAGCACATCTCCTGATTGCCCGCATCCAAGTAGCTCTGCATATCGCGAATATCTTCAAGGAGAACTCGGTCCTCGGCGGCCAACTCCGCTAATTGTGCCAGGTTCAAGGGTTTGTTGATAAAACCGGGAGCACGGGTCTTGAAACCGAAGTAGGAACTGAGCAGGGAGCGGTAGAAGAAATCTGAAAAGAGCAGTAGCGTGCTTCTTTTTTCCGGAATACGAATATAGAAGGGAATCATCTTGGGATCGTTGCGGGTGTAGATGATGTTGAAAATCCGTTGCAGTAAAGCGGTTTTCCCCTTGCGGCGCCGAGCAAGGACCGCCGTGGACCGGCCGATCTTTTTCTTGACCTTGTCCAACCATTGCATGAAGAAGGCGATTTCTTTTTGTCTGCCCACGAAAAGATCGGGATTGCCGATTTCCTCTTCCAACGCCAATTCCAATTCCATGCAAACACCTCTACAAGCCGAGGAAATATCAGTGAGACCGGATTGAATCATAGCATGGACCGAACAATCGGCCGTGTTCCCAACCATGCAAAAATTTCCCGACCAAACTCCCCGAATCACGTAGAATACTGTTGGGTATAGGGGGGTTTGGAGGTTTGCATGAGCCCGCCGGCCGTGGTTTTCGACAAGGTAACCCATCGCTACGACCGTAAGGAAGCCCTCAGAGACGTCAGTTTCACCATCCCGCGCGGCGCCGTCTTCGGCCTGATCGGACCCAACGGTTCAGGGAAGAGCACCACACTGAACATCCTGACCACCCTGCTGTCCCACACCGAGGGCGGCGTTCAGGTCTGCGGTTTCGACGTGCGCACCGAGGCCGCTGAGGTCAAGAGCCGCATCGGCTTCGCGCCGGAGGAAGTGCAGTTGTACAACGGACTCTCAGCCCGCGAGTTCGTGGAACTGTCGGCCGCCCTGCACCATATGGACCCCGAGGCAGGCGCCCGACGCGCCGAGCACCTGCTCGCCCACTTCGGCCTGGAAGACCGCATGGACGAACTGCTGGGTTCCTACTCCAAGGGCATGCGCCGCAAGTCCCTGATCGCCGCATCCATGGTCCACGAACCCGAACTGCTGGTGCTGGACGAACCCCTGGAGGGCCTGGACGTGGTCGCGCAACGCATCTTCAAGGACATGATCCGGGAACACGCCGCCAACGGCAAAACCGTCATCTACTCCACCCACATCCTGGAAGTCCTGGAGGGCTTCGCCACCCACGTGCTCCTGCTGCGCGACGGGCAGGTCCTGGGTTATGGCAGCGTAGAACAGGTTCACGCCGACCTCGGCCTGGAAAAACTGGCCGACGCCTTCCCGAACCCCTCGGGGAGCCGACCGTGATGGACGCCTTGATCCGTCGATTGGGCGCCGATCCCCGTGAACTGCGCGTGCTTTACAAGGCCCTGCAACAAGACAAAACCTGGCGCATCGAACAACAGGTCAAGAACGGTATGGACCTGCGCTCGCTCAAAGTATTGATGGTCATTCCCCTCAGCATCATCAGCATCGCCGTGCTCATCATTTCCATCGCCTACCGGGACAACCCGGCCGTCGTCGCCCTCACGGTCCTCACCACTCAACTGGCCCTGTTCAGCGCATCCCTGGTCTTCACGATTATCATGGACCTGCTCGGCGATGAAGATTACCGGGTCATCGCCTCATGGCCCTTTCGCCCTCACAGTTTTCTACTGGCCCGCATGATTCCCATGATGCGCACCGCGCTCATCCTGGCCGCTTTTGCCGGCGGACCCGCCATCCTGTTTGCCATGGGCGCCGTCGGCATCCCCGTAATCACCGGTCTGACCCTGGCCGTGGTGTTGGTCCTGTTTTCGATCGCGCTGGTCTTGGTTCTATCGGCCCTGGCCTCGGCCGCGGTCCGGACCCTGGGCCTGGAGCGGCTCCGCCTGCTGATCGTGGTCCTGATGATGTCCCCCCTTCTCTTGTATACCCAACTGGACTTGAACGGTGAAGCACTCAAGGGCGGTATCGACTTCTTCGCCGTGCCCGCCGGCGTTCCCTCGCTCTGGCCCGCCGCCCTGGTCGCACTCAGCGCCGGCCAGGCCAACCAGGTCTTATGGAGCTACGCGGCGCTCGGCCTGCTCATTCTCATCCCCCTACCCATCCTGGCTTTCAATCGGGCCGCCCGCGATTACACCCGGGGGCTGCCCGCCACACGCGGCGGACCTTCCAAGGCGCGCCTGGGTTGGCTCGCGGTTTTGCTGGGCGCCCAAAGCAAGAGCCCGGCCGATCGAGTGGTGGCCGTACTTACCCTGGCCCATATTCGCCGCGACTGGCGCTTCCGCATGCAGGGTCTGATGCTGCCTTTCCTCTTCGCCGTCATAGCGCTGAGCATGCAAACCAAAATGGGACAGTTCGGCATGTTCGGCGATCCCTTCGCCGAACGGGGGTTGTGGCATCCCGCCATGATCTGGATGGTGCTGATCATGGTGCCGCCCATCTTTGCCCTGCCCATGGTTTCGCAAAGCGGTGACCATAAGGCGAGTTGGCTGCTGTGCATGGGCCGCGTGGAGGAAAAGGATTACCGCCTTTCCGTACGCCGCCTGTTCCGCCGGGTTTTTCTCTATCCCTACGTGGCGCTGCTGGCCGTTTTCTACCTGTGGCAAGGCGTTCCCCTCCACCATCTGGCCGCGCACCTGCTGATGCTGTCGCTGCTCGGCGAGCTGATGGTCGGCCAGATCCAGGCGGCCTTCAGCAATCAACCCTACTCCCTGCCGCCGCAAGACGAGGAACTGGCCCTGAAACTTATACCCCTGATGCTCATGCTGGAAATCTTCGGCGGCCTGGCAGCGTGGGCGCTCTACATGACGGCCTATCGCTGGTGGTGGGCCTACCTGGTCATGATCGCACTCTTGGAATGGATGCGTCGTTCCTCTCTCAACTGGGGCCTGAAATCGGAGGAAACCCAAGAGGCGCCGCTACCGGTGGAAGAACCGGTTCGGGAAACCACGCCGCTCATGGTCGCGGTTCGCGAGGGTCGGTTCCACACGGCCAAAACCCTCCTGGCCGGCGGCGCCGATCCCTCCGTCATGGACCCTGACGGAAGAACCGCCCTGCACTTCGCCAGGCAAAACGGCGACCAACGCCTGATTGACCTGTTGGAGCGGGCAGACGCCCGAGAAGATCCCCTACCGGCCGAAGCCAATTAGGAGACGCGTTCGATCTCCCTCGCGCCGACCAACACACCGTTGTTCTGAAAATGTGCGTGCATGCGGTGAAACGCCTTTTGGACCTGATCCCGATCGGTGCCCTTGAAGGTAACCCGAGCCGCGTAACTGCTGCGGTCGTAGGTAGGGTAAGAACCGATCTCCACCCCGTCGAAATCATGCTGGCAGCTGGTCAAATACGCCGCGAAGCTGGACTCGTCCCAGGAGGTGAACAGGGCCCCCGCAAAGTGGTCCGGCACCTCCGGCAAATGCCGCATCACCTCGGCAAACTTCTTCACGAAGATCTCGGGCAGACCCGGCAACACGAAACAGTTGGCCACCTGGATCAACGGCCAGGACTTGGGTCCCATGTCGATCAATTGGGTGTTGGCGGGTACGCGGGCCATGCGCAGACTGGACTCCTTGATATGATCGCCGAAATAAAGCCGTATCCGCTGCTCCAACTCCGGGTGCAGAATCAGGGACTCGCCGAAGGCCGCGGCATAGGCTTCCAGGGTGACATCGTCATGAGTGGGCCCGACGCCGCCGGAACTCACCACGAACCGGCTCTTTCGCGACAGTTCCTGAACGGTAGCGGCAATGGTGGCCACGTCATCGCGAATAATGCGCACCTCATCGACAGAGTAGGACGAGCCGCTGAGCTTTTCCAACATATGAGCCAGGTTGGTGTCTTTTACCGAGGCTGAAAGGATTTCGTTACCGATGATGATGATCGAGATCAAGTTATCCTCCCCATCCGTGAACCCCGGCATTATAGCAGAAAGATACCCCTCTCCTGCTTGCGAAACGCTCATAGCCGGCTTGGACGAAAAAGAGTTCCGCGGCTTCCGATTTCAACCCTGAGGGGTTCTTCTCGCCTGGTCGACCTCGATCATTTCGGGTAGGAAAGGTTCTCATCGATCAGTTGACCACGACCTTTTCTATTGGAAAAGGTTCTTGTCGATCGGTCGAGCAGGACCCTTTCACTTGGAAACGGTTCTATTCAGCCCGTCGACGACGACCTTTTCATGATGAAAAGGCGCCGGTCGATGAACGGATCATGATCCTTTCACCCGGGAATGATCGTATTCGACAAGTCGAGATACGCCGTTTCCGGTCGAAAAACCTTCATTCCAAGCTTGAGTAAAGCACTATTTTAAAAAAGCGAACTTACAAATGTCATTTTTTACAGATCCTTAGAGATGAAATACAACTTGGCCTGAAATTTGCTATTGACACGCGGCATCAAACTTGCTAGAGTAGCGCTCTCTTGAAGTCGGCCCGTTTGTAATCGGACAGGGAGGAGGAGCCATGAAGTTAGTAACGCCGCTGGGTGATGGAGCCATGGAGCAGTTTCTCAAAACAGCTTCGATCACGGCGGAACTGGACAGGCGGCTGGGGCGCGATATCGTTTCCCGGCGTTTCGTCAACCGGATCACTCACCTGAACAACGTCTTTTCCGCAACCTATAAGCAGCTGACCGACGTCCTGGAAGAGCGGCGCCGGCTGGTGGCTGAACGCACGGAAGCGGTGCGACAACTGGCCCGGGTCTACCGCGCCGTCCGCACCAGTCTGAAACGCCAGGGCGCTTTGGGCCTCATTCCTGAAACGGTCCTGGCCCGGTTCCAGCTGAAAGTCCCTCCCACCCCCACCAAGATGGAGGCATGGATCACCAGGGGCGAAAAGATGCTGGCCGCGTTTGCGGAATCGGCCGCCGAGGGCAGGGCGCCGATCACGGTACCGTCGCCCGATCTGCTGCGCCCGGCCGTGGAGGAGGCAGAGAGGGCAACGACGGCGCTCAACGCCAAACGCGGCGAACTCAAGGAGATCCGCGACCGAATCAAGGAACACCGAGCGGCGGTCAAACTGTTACACGGCGCGGTTTCCCTGCACATCCGGGCCAACCTGAGAGGCGAACCGACGGCAACCGTCCGCGACGTCATGCGCCGCTACGGCTACCTCTTCACCGGCAAACAAGAAGAACCCACGACCGAC
>JAAUYB010174826.1_pt1 | contig 20846 bp, 14 predicted proteins | sample 7278071 | NCBI WGS metagenome assembly JAAUYB01 (sample SAMN14350121, study PRJNA611818) | marine sediment metagenome | isolation source: surface marine sediment (1.8m) | place: French Polynesia: Moorea | collected 2018-08 | reverse complement strand
CTCTTTAATATAGTTACTGGCCAACAACATCTTCCGGATATCCTCAGCCCTCTCCACCGGCAGGTGGTAGGCTTGATAAGCCAGGTAGGCGGCGGCCAGATCTTCGATCTTGGGCTCACCGGTGAAGAAGTAGGGGTCCAGCGGTTTGTCCATCATGGGCTGGTAGTACTTGGCTTCCAGGTCGACCGCGTTGCCCATTTCCACGAAGAGCCAGGTAACGGTGAGGCGGTTGTAGATGCCCTCGTCCATCAACTTGACGAAACCGTCCTCGGTATCGACCGGTGTCTTCAAGACCTTTGTCAATTTCTTGCGAATGGCGCTGAAGCGTCGTTTTCCCGGTGCCCGTTGCTGCTTTTCGGTAATTGAATTCTCGGCAACAAATGCAGCCCAGGCGTCGGCCTTTTCTTTCAGGGTGGCGGCATCATCGATCCCTTCGGCGATCAGTGCGATCTCGAAGTAAGAAAAGCCGGTCTCTCCTTTTTCCGATAGCTCGCTATATAACTTATCCAACAAATCGTTGCCGAACGCAAAGCCGTTCAACAGAAACACAAAGCACAAGACGCGCATGACGATCCTCCTGGTCATCCGGGGCAGTCAACCCGGGGCAGCGTGCGGCCGCAAAAAAACCGCTTAGTCCAAAACCATCATTATTCATGATTCCGAGCTTCATTCAAAGCAAAAGCTGTAAATCTTGTGGAAATCTATGTTAAAGGGGGTGATCAAGCGCCGGCGGCAACCTGGAGCGAGGTGCGCGTGACCCGGCGAGCGGGTATCCAGGAGGCGCCTAAAGCGAGCACAAACAGGAAGAAAGCGCCGACCACAATGGTGACGGGATCCAGGGGCTCCAGGCCGTAGAGCTGTCCGGCCAGCAAGCGGCCCACGAAGAAGAAACCGACGAGTCCGGGTATAATACCCAGTACGGCCAGGACCATGCCCTGCTTCAAAACCATGGTCATGATGCGGCGATCACCCGCCCCCAGGATCATGCGGATGACCAGTTCGCGACGCCGCAGGCCCACCTGGTAGGCAACGACTCCGTAAATGCCGACGGCAGTCAGCAGGGCGGCAACTCCGGCAAAAAGCGCCGACAAGGACATGGCCAGCCGCCGGTTGCCCATGCTGTTGCTGATGACCTGGTCAAGGGTTCGGACGGTGATTTCCTCCAGCCGGCCGTCAACCCGGCGCACGGCTTCCTGCATGGCGGTTTGTAAACCCGGGTCGCGGCGTTCGGTACGCAACACATAGCTGCAACCGTCCAGGGGAAACTGGCTCATGGGCAGGTAGATTTGTACCTTGGGTTCCTCTTCCATACTGACCTGGCGGATATCGCCCACGACACCCACGATCTCCCAGGGAACGCCGCGCGGATTGTCATCGCTGAACCAACGCAACTCGATACGTTGGCCCACGGCGCGTTCATCCGCCAGGAATTGTTTGCAGAAGGCGCGGTTGACCAGGGCGACCCGTTGAGAGCCGACCACATCCAGATTATTGAAGTTGCGGCCGTCCAGAAGCGGAATTTCCAGAGCCTTCAGGTAACCATCCGACAAAACGTGAATGTAGGATACGGGCTGCTCGGCCAGGGGCTTGCCGGCGCCCTCGAATTGGAAGCGTGTCCAGAATCGGCCCGCGGTAGGCAGGCGTATGGCGGCGCCCGCTTCTTCCACGCCGGGAACGGCCTTCAGTTCGCGAAAGAGGCGTTGGTGGAACTCGATCAATTTCCGGTCTGTATCATAGCGTTGTTCGGGAATGCCCAAGCCGAAAGTCAGCACGTCCTCGGTTTGAAAGCCCGGATCGGCGGCAAGTACGTTGAAGAAGCTGCGCATCAAAAGTCCGGTAGACAGCAGCAATATCGTACTGAGCGCAACCTGGGCGGCTACCAGGACACCCCGCATGTGCGAACGCACCCCGCCCGGTCGCTGATTGATCAGGGACAAAAGATCGGTACGCCTGGCCAGAAGGCTGGGCACCAAGGTGAAGAGCAGGGTGGTCATGATAGCGACAACCAGGGTCAGGACAAGGGCCTCGGTGTCCAGGGACAAGGCGTCCAACGGCAAGTCCGGTACGGGCGACGCGCCGCCCAATAAAGGCAGGGCTCGGGGCAGCAGGAGCAGGCAACCGTGCGCGACCAGTAAACCGCCGAGACTGCCCAATATGCTGAGAACGGCGCCTTCCACCAGGAATTGTCGCGCCAACTGAAACGTGCCCGCACCCAAAACCGAGCGTACGGCGATTTCCTTGCCGCGAGCCAGGAACCGACCTGTCAATAAGTTGGTGACATTGGTGCATGCGATCAGCAATAACAAGAGACCGGCGCCCGTCAACAATAACAGGGGGCGACGGTTCTTACCTCTCAGTTCCTCGTGCAGACCGACTACCTCCCCCCTGAAATCCTTGTTCTGACTGTATGAGCCGGCCAGGCGCGTGGCGATCCCCTTGATCTCGCTTCGTGCGGCCTCCAGGCTGCTGCCCGGATTCAAACGCGCCACGGCGCCCAGGGTACGAATACCGCGCGAATTACCGTAGACGGCGTGATCGATGGGGATGAAGGCAGCGGGTACCCTGCCCGACATGGGAAAGTCGAAGCCGCTGGGAAGAGCTCCGATCACGGTGTAGGGCACTTCGTTGACCAAGAGGGTTTTACCCAAAAAATCCGGGTCGGCGCCGAAGAGTTGCTGCCGGAGACGATCATTCAGCACAACGAGCTTCTCGCCCCGGGTCTCTTCTGCCGATGTGAAGAAACGGCCCTGAGCCGGAGAAACGCCCAAGACGTCAAAGAAGGCGGACGTAATCTGCCCTGCATGAGCCACGCTCAAGGGTGCGTCGTCACCGGGAACGCGAAAGCCGAAACTACGAGGCAGGTACCCGGCCATGGCCTCGAAACTTCGACTCTGATCCTGCCAGTCCTTGAGATTGAGCAAGGAAACACCCAGTAATTCCTGGTTGGGCGACACCTCATGCAGGGCGACGATACGATCGGCGGCGGGGTAGGGCAACGGACGCAACAACAGAGTGTTCATCGCCGAAAACATGGCGGTATTGGCGCCGGTACCCAGGGCCAATGTAATCAGTGCGGTTATGGTAAAGACAGGGCCGCGAAGCATGGATCGGAAAGTATATCGAAGATGGCGCAACAAAAAGACAGTCTCCTCAAATGACGATCAACCCATACTCTAACATTCAAGTGACCAGTCGCAAGTTGCAACTTGCATGGGGTAGCACACCCTCCATGACCCCAAAAGGAGGAAAATCATTGCGCTACAAGGGGTTATCGATCATGGGAATCTCTTTTGCCGTGTGCTCGAACAGGTGAATCCAGAGCAAAAATCGGCCTTAGGGGAGGGGTCTCGCGAGGCCGGGGGCAAGGCTGCTTGTAGGCCTGTTGTTACACTCCATGCTCCATGACATAGGATGATCGGTTTGGACGTGGGCATCACATCTCGATATGACCGACCCTTCGGTTGGATGGTTGGCGGCGGTCGGGTGGGGGATGACATAACCCGGGGCTCCTTCGTCGCCCCGGGCTTTGATCTGTCGCCCTCACAAGTTCGGGCTTGAGGGCTTCTCCCAAAACCACTTCGAAAAAGGACCGTTTGCCGAAAATTTGCTGGAGCCTATTCTGACATATCCAAACGAGAATCTTTAGTAGCGGTAGGCCGGAGGGAAAAGTGAGGGATACCAGAAAATGCTGAACATTGAGGCGGAGATGGTCTTGACCTACCTGTCCCCGTTTTCTTTTATTGTTTGGTCGAGATTCGGCTCAGGGTTTCCCAGCCGACACACGGTAAATGGAGAGGTCATCCATGTCACCGGCGCGGACCGTGATCAGCTCTCCATTGGACCCATAGAGGCCGCCGCCGTTGCCGAAAACCGTATCGAATTGACGAAGCGTTTTTCCCGCTCTGTCGGTGACGATACCCTCGTGGCCCCCGTTCTCCGGGGTCAGTCGTAGCAAGAAGACAAACCCTTCATCGAAGCAGACGATCCGGTTGTAGGTGGGTAGCTTGTCGGAGAAGGCGTACTTGTAGAACGACTGCTGCTTTAACCAGGGTCGGTCCTCCCAACTCTTTTGTATTTCTCTCGTCATGTCGCGGCGGACCAGTTCCAAGGAGAGCTCGCGGATCGGTTTCCCGTTCACGTCGCTGATCTGAACCTTGTTGGTGGCGTTGTCACCGATGAGAACCTCGTCCCTCGTCTCGTCATAGCCCGTGATCAGTGTGGTCGCGCCGACCACCAGCGCGACTCGCCGTTGACCGTTTTCAAAGAAGTATCGCCACGTCTTGTCCTCGATCTCGGCCAGTTTGCGTTTCAGCTTGCCCTTGGTGTCATAGGTGGCCAGTCGTCGATAGGGTCCCTCCCAACTGAAGTTGCCGACCAACAGCGTCTCCGGGTCGACGACGGCGAACAGGGGTACCATTCTCCGTCCCACCTCGAGGAAAAAGGCGTCCAGATACCTGCCCTCCTCATCGAACACTGTGACCTTCCCGGTAGCACTGTCGAATACATAGAGGCTGTTTCCCTGGAACGAGAGGGCATTGGAGTTATTCCGAAACACGAATTCCCCCGGACCCTGCCCCTGCCTTCCGAATGAGGTCAGATAGTCGCCGGCGGCATTCCAGACATGGATGCGAATCGAACCTCCGTCGAGAACATACGTCCGGCCGTCCGGAGCGACAGCCACATCGTCGACACTTCGGAGAAAGAGATCGGATTCAAGTGGGATCGATTCGAATACCTGCTGAGTCTCGAAGTCCGGATCGGCGTCCAGACACAGAATTATGAGAAACAGAATCATGGCGTTCCTCCGTAATGATTCTATATTTTCACATGCAAAACCCACGGGCAGGTGCATGGCATCCTATTCTACGGCTGGGTGCTGACCGGCTCCCATTGTTTCGGCGGTGGGGATGTTTGTGGGCAAAACTTAAGCTGCTGAAAACTTTCTTGCCGCGTCGACATCCTGTAGTCAGCACCTGGAATAGTTGTGCCATTTCAGTTTATTTAATCACCCACAATTAATTTGTGTTGTCGGATAAAAGACTTGATCATTACGCGATTTAACACATTTGATTCCGGTTCATTCTACTGCTCCCAGATCCCAACGAACGGAAGACAGCCGGCTTTGGACCGGGGTTTCCAGCCCGGTGAAGACAGCGACGAACCGGCTTTGTTCAGCATGGAAACCACACCGGTCCATCCCTTCTTGCGCTAGGCGTTCATCGAGGCCCGAAACCGTCCCGCGCTCTCGAAAATCCAGGAATGCAAGGTTGGGCTTGAAACCCTATGCCCTGTCTGCGATGAACGCATTCCCAAAGATCAACATCTCCCTGGCTCTCAACTGGTACGGCAGGATATGACTGTCTCGGTTCAGCCTGGTCGAGCCGGAGCTTTTATGCTCCAGTTGTACATGCACCACATCATCCCCTTGCTTGAAGGGAATGGCGTAAAGCAAGTCGGCGATCGATTCGTTCAGCTTCTCGCCGATATAGGTTTCCTTTGCGTTTTGTAACCGGTCCAGATCCAAATGGTTCAATATCTTCCCCTGAAGGAATTTTTTGAAGAACGATTTGGCTAGTTCCCTGTCACTCAAGGAGAACCGAACGAAATGATCATGTGATTTTGGTAAACGAAGGGGCAAATCATACTCCTTACCAATGGGTAAGGAGAGAATTCCCACGACGGGTTGGCAATCCTCAACATAATGCCTGGAAAGAGGAAACGCCAGGAATTATTGATACTTCCGGCTTGAGACGGGTGGCGGCCGGTTACCGGAGCCTCGATCCATCATGGAGAGTTCGATGCTTACTTTTCTTCCGATTTCTCTTCCAGGGGAAAGACCAGTCGGTAGGGATACGCGCGACCGCCCCAGGAAACCTTCATCTCAAGCCGCAGTCTGCCGTTTTTCAAAGGCAGGGGGTGTAAAGGGCTGCTGAATTGGATCGGGTAGGCTACCGAGAAGAACCGGCCCGGTTGAACCACGATCGACGGTTGGGTCAGGGCAGGATCGACCGGCTGGCCGTAGAGGGTGTAGGCCGCGGGATCTCCCTCCAAGCGCAGCAGAATGGCGCCCGGCTCCAGGGTCATGGGCAACAGGCTCAGGTTGGTGATGCGCCAGCGCCATGTGCGGTTTGCCTCTAAGCGCAACTCCAGTTCCAGATCGTTGTCCCGATAGCGGTAGACCCCTTCCTCTTCCCTCTCCCAGTATCGCGCTTTATCGGGAGGGGTGTAGAAGGGGCTAAGGCATCCGCATAGAAGCAGGGTCGAGGTGATCAGCACGAGACGCCGCATGCTCAGCGCTCCTGTGTGGTGTATTGCCAGGGCTGGTAGATGGGGTGCCCGGTTTGCGGGTCTCGAATGCCCAGTTGATATTGTAAGGCCGGATACTGCTGTTTGCTGACCAGGAAGAGGCCGTCTTCATCGGGCTTCAACTCCTTGTATTCATCCACGGCAGAGTCCGTGTGTTGGCGAACGCGACATATAATTTCGCCCTCGAATGGGAATTCGAGATGCGGACGAATGATCAAGACGCCCGCTTCTTCCTCCAACGAGCCGTAGACGCGTGGGATGCTGCTGATGCGCTCTTTCAAGCGCTCGCTGTCGCGGTCCAGTAGATCGTAGAAATTATTGGCTACCTCATCGAAATTATAACCGGCCGCGCGAAAAGTATCTCGCCACAGGGTCAGTCCCTCCAAATCCTTGGGGGCATCGTCCCTGGCCATGGCGCGCAGTATATTGCCCGGCGCCCGGTCGCCGTATCTGAAGACCAGCGCCGCTACGAAGCGCTCGCCCAGGCTATAGACCAGGTTCGCGTCGTGCCTGGCCGTCAGTCGGTTGTTGTCGAACATATCTTCCAGTTCCAGTTCCTTGCGCTGGTAGACCAGACAGGCTTGCAGGTTTAAGCCGTCCAGTTCGTCACCCTCGTGACCGAAAAAGCGGTGCTCCAGATACTCGGCAAGACCCTCATGGAGGAAGCGCGTATAGCGGAAGGACTGGGACATGCGCCGGTTGGAAAGAGATTCGATATAGACGTGGGTGGTCTCGTGGCCCAGGGTTTGTTTCAGCTCGGCGGGCGACAGACTGACCAGAGCGCCCAGGTTGAGACGAATCAACTTGCCGAAAGCCAGGCCGGCGGTATGCGGACCCGCCGGCGCCGTTGCATCGACGGGAATTTCCGTCAAGCTCTCGGCCTGGAAGAAATCCCGAACCGTGTTGTGGATCTCGGGTGCCGCATCGATCATCTCGCGAGCGCGGCTCTCCAGGTTGGCCGGAATGTGGAAGACGTAGGGATCGGCAAACACGCGATGCGTACGCCAGTCCACATAGACCGGCTCCGCGTCATCATCCGTGTCAGGGTCTTCCAACCAGATCAGGTAACCGACCAGGCCGATCCAACCGAAAACAGCCAGCGTTCCCGCGCATCCAAGGGCAATACGCCCCGGCCAATGTGCACGCCATCTGTCCAAGGCCAGGCTGATCTTGAAACCCGCTCCTTGGAACAGGTACCAACTGCTCAACAGCAAAACGGCGGCAAGGCAGGATTGAAACTTCACCGCATCCCAGGGAATGACCCAGGTATAGCCCTCCAGAACCGGCCGAACCAGGGTCAAGGGATTGATCACCTCCACCTCGGGGAATTCCCGGTGGACCAGGATGTAGGTGAACACCAGCAACGCGGTCAGCAACCAGTTGAAACGCCTCAAGAACGAAAGCACCAGACCCACGCTTAGGAACACCAGAATTTGCAGGGCATGCAGAAACAGGGCGGCGCCGATCAAGGGCCAGTGAAAGCCGTGGTTCAATGAGTCCCGAGACAGCAGATGGAAGCCCAACGAAACCAGGGCTTCAACCAGGGGACCGCTGAAAAGCACGACAAAGGCCAGCAGCAGTTTGACGATAAAGATTCGCGTGCGCGAGGTAGGTAACGCGTCCAGGAAACGGATGGTGTCCATGTCCTGCTCACGCACCAGGAGTCCGCTGGTCAGTGCGTAGCAAGTGAAGAAAATGATCACCGAATACTCGATCCAGTCATTGCGACTGATCAGGTCGAACTGCAGTGTGAGTAGGTTCTGATCGGGGAAATCGGTCAGCGGCACAAACAGCAAATCGGCGCCGAAAAGAAACAGCACCAGATACCAGAAGGGCCTCAGGTTGTGCCACTCCTTCAACCACAGCCCGCCCATCAACGCACCTCCATGCGTTGCCAGCCGGTGCCGATGTCGCATTTCAGGATTTCGGAGCGCATGGTGAAGGACCAGGCCAACAGGGTGCCTCGTCGGAAACCTTGAGGCAGGCGTTGCCAGGTTGCCAACCTGCCCGCGTTCATGTCCTCGCTGTAGACGTCGTCAGGCGTAATGGTGTTGCTGTCATAAGCCAGGCGTGTGTGATTGAAACGGATGCGGGTATCGTCGTCCAAGGCCTCGACCAGCTTGTATTCCAAAGCGTGGCTGTCCCTGGAAAGCTGCACCAGTTTCACCGCCCCCTGAAGTCGAGGCAGGGCGGACAAAGATTCCTTCATTCGGCGTTGGTGATGACGCAATTCTCGATCCCACAAGCTCAGGAAATCATCATAACCGACACCGGAAAGTTCCTGAAAGACTGTCGGGAGCGCGTTGCGATATTCTTGAACCGTGGCCCGCGCATCCACCGGCGGCACCTGCCCCAGCTTGCGACGCAGCAGGTTTTGCAAAACATCGGCGCCGTACTGCCGCGACAGCAAAGCAAGCCCCGACCAGGCCACGCTGCCCGCAATCGATTTCCCACGCTGTTCACGGAAGCGCAGCCATTGGTCCAAATCGGTGCGGGTGATGCCCTCCGGGGTGCCGTAAAGGGCTCTCAGCATCAGGGGTCCCGTGCTTTCCATATCTTCCTCACGGCCCTGGCTCCAAAAAAAGGCGAAACCGTCCAACAACCAATGATTGCGCTCCAGGGCTGCCCGTCCATAAGTGGCCTTGTTCAGAAGTATGGGCAGCAACCAGGCCAGAAACGCCTCGCGATCCCAGGATTCGGGGTCGTAATGTACCCGCGCCAGCAGGCCGTCCTTGCCTTTCAGGTAACCCAATTCGTATTTGTCGGGGTCCAGGTCGCGACGTACGGTGATAAACACCGGGGGCAGGCGCTCCATGTCCAGGAAATCTTTGACGCCGGCCAACTCCGCGTGAAGCCAGTTGAGGAACTCGCGGGGCGCACTGTTATTCAACAAACCGGTCTCTGCCATATGTACCTGAACCTTGTCATCGGTCACGGCCATAGCGTCGACCAGGGTATAGGGTTCGGGTTTCTCGCGACTCTCCAGAACGCTGATGGAGAAGATGACGGCCACCATGACACCCGCGATGAAGACCTTCTCGCGGTAGGACATCTTCACGGCCAGACCGGAAGCAAGGGAGCCCTCACGCGTGGCCATCATGGCCAGGGAAATGAGGAGAGCGCCCAATGACCAGAAAGCGGTGATGCCGAGGTCGTACAAGGGTAGGGCGTCGCGCTCCACGGCGAATCGGTTGGGATTGATCAAGCCAAAGGGGCCAATTTCAAACAGTCGCAACTGGGAGGCATTGTCGATGGCGACCAGTCCGGTAAACACTACGAACACGCAGAACAATCGATAACGCCCCAGCAGGCCGTAGGCAAAAAAGCAGGTATGGGTGAACAACAGCCAGGCCGCGGTTCGCGCCAGGGCAATGCCCACAAACTTCATCTCGATCGGCTCGCGACTCAGGGCAATGGCAGAGGTCAAGGCGAACATGCCCAATTGAATCGCTAACAAGACAGCCAGTCCCAAAAACCACTTGGCCGCAAAGACCTGGTAACGACCCACGGGCAGCGATTCCAAAAAGAACTGGGTCTTGCCGGAATACTCTTTGCTGACCAGGAAATGACTGAGAACCAACCCGCTCACCAGAGAAGACAAACCCAAATAAGCCCGATACGCCTCGTGCACGCCGGGACCGTTGGGATTGGTGTAGTATCCCAGCAGGATAAGCAGGAACAGGCCGCCCGTGAGTATGGTCAGCACCAGAAAGGCAAGCCAGTGTTCGCGCAACTCCTTGCGCAGTATGACCATCATGCGAGCTGAATCCTTTTAGTAGTCAAAGCCAGAAAGATATCTTCCAGAGTGAGTGTGTGACTGTCTACACCGGACCAGGCCTCCGAGTCGCCTTCCAGCACGAGAGTGCTCTGCCTGGGTTCCTCGGCCAGTAAGGTCAGGTTTTGCGCTTTCAAACGGTCTACCAGGGCTTGCTTGCGCGCGGGTTCCCGCCACACCTCGGGGTCTTGCGGACGGTAGCCGCGAATCCCCGCGTAAAGCGTATCGGGGCGCCCCTGGAAACACAATTTGCCCCGGTCGATGATGCCCACATGATCGGCAATCCGCGCCACCTCTTCCACGATGTGCGACGAAAAGAAGGTCGTGCGGCCCTCGGTCTCGGCTTGATGACTGACGATATCCAGAAATTCACGCCTGGCCGCGGGGTCGAGCCCGCTGGTCGGCTCGTCCAGAATAAGGATGCGCGGCCGATGCGCCAATGCCAGCGCCAGTGCCAACTTCACTTTCATACCTTGCGAAAGGTTGATGACCTTGCGATCCATGGGCAGTTCAAACGTATGCAACAAGCGCAGGAACCAGGGCTGGTCCCAAGTCGGATAAAAACGACTGACGAACTTGCCCAGATAACGGCAGCTCATCCAGGGATAGAAATGCTGCTCCTGCGAGACGTAGCCGATCCGGCGCTTCTCTGCAATATTGGGCCGCTTGGCGGTGCGCCCGAACAAATCGATGACGCCCTGATTGGATTTCTGGATACCCATCAGGATCTGGATAGTAGTGGTCTTGCCCGCACCGTTGCGACCCAGGAAACCGTAAACGGAACCCTCGCGTACACAGAGATCCAGGCCGCGCAAAACCTCATAATTACCGAACCGCTTTTGCAACCCCCGCGTTCGCAACAGTACGCGCGGCGGTTGGGAAAGGGTTTCGGTCTTTTGGGATGCCTCTGTCATGGAATACCGGACCCGGGATAAATTTGTGCGGCCGTGACCGCCAGTTGAGTTTAGCTTAAACCGGCACGGATTTAAAAAGGAAACGGTTGGGGAGACGTTTTCAGTCGGCTGAAGGAACATCGGTCTACGCCTTATCGCCAGGTTAGGGAAAAACTCATCATGGGCCTGCTCCCGATCCTGAGGATCAGAGACTCGTCATATTCGGAGGAACAATTGAATATCTGACGCCGGCTACGTTGTTGTTCCCATTGGTAACAAAGTTCCTAAAACCTGAAACTCGATTGTTCCCGGGAACAGTCGAATATTTTATGCATTGTCCTCATGTGTTCCCGGGAACAAGCGAGCGCCGGACGCGGGCTTTTCATGTCTTCCCGGGGAGATTTGAGTCAATTAGGCGTGACCGGCTCATGTTCACGACTTCTATGATTCGGCCCTCGGGTTCAAGCAACCGCCGCCCGGAATTTTTCGAGGGTGATGTTACGGCCGCACAACACCACGGCTACTTTTTTGTCTCGAATATTTTCCGCATCCTTCATGCAGGCGGCCATGGCTACCCCGGCAGCGCCCTCCAACATCCAGCGCTCGTGCTCGGCGAGTGCTTTCATGGCCTTGTGGATCTCTTCTTCGCTGACCAGTATGCGGCGGTCGATGAGGTGTTTGCATATCTTCAGAGTGATGCTCCCCTCTTCCAAATTGCCCGCCGTTGCATCCGAAATAGTCTCCCGCTCGGCTACCTCGACGATGCGGCCCGCGTCCATGCAGCGGTACATTACCGGCGAGGCCGCCGCCCAACAACCGACGATTTGGGTATCAGGCCGTAAATGCTTCAACCACGTGCCGATGCCGCCGATCAAACCGCCGCCGCCGACCGATACGTATACCACCTCTACATCTTGCAGTTGTTCGTAAATCTCCAGACCGATCGTGCCCTGGCCCGCGATCACTTGGGGATCGTTGTAGGGGGAGACGAACTCCGCACCCGTTTCCGCTGCAACGCGGCGGGCCTCCAACTCCGCGGCCAGGCAATCGCCGTCTACCTTTTCCAACGTGGCTCCCATACGCAGGATATGGTTCAGTTTAGCGAGGGAAGCATTCGCCGGTACGAATATCCGAGCTTCGATACCCATGATTTGCGCCGCCCTGGCCACGCCCATGCCGTGGTTGCCCGTGGATGCGGCAGTGATCCCGGGAATTCGGTTTTTCCATAGCGCCAGTTTGTTCAAAGCTCCGCGAAACTTGAAGGAGCCCGTGCGTTGCAGATGCTCACATTTCAAGTAGAGATTACAGCCGAGCAACTCGCTGAGCGCGGCGCTGAATCGCATGGGGGTAGTTATTACGCCGTCTTTTATGTCCTTGATGATGTAGTCGGCTTCAGGGATGAGGTGAGGTGACAACATTTCGTTCTCCTTGATCTAAACAATCCCCAGATCGGTTGCCCGGCGGCGAAAAGCTCGAAGCGAAACTTCCAAAAGCGCTGCCGCGGCCACATCGTCCCCCTCGGTCTCAACAAGGGCGCGTTCGATTTCTTCTCGGCTCAGGTCGCCCGCCTTGCGGACGTTCGGGTATTTGGAAATCAGTTGATACAGCGCTCCCCTGGATATGCCGAACGAAGCGGCGGTTGCCTTCAATTCCCAGGCGTTGTTGCGCAGTGTATCGATGAGGGTTCCCTCGCCGATTTCGGCCGGCTTTTTCTTCGGTTCTTCCTTCAGCCCGGTTGGTTGCGGCAGTACCTTTTCCAATAATTCGGCAACCTTGGGAACCATGCTCAGGGTTGGTCGACCACGACAACCGATGACCAGTTGGCGCACCACATTGCTCAACTGCCTCACGTTGCCCGGCCAGTGGAAGGCCATCAGTTTTTCGACGAGATCGGCAGGAAGCCAGGCTGCTGCTTTGGGATCCGAGGTCTGCTTGAAGAGGTCGGTCGGCGGTAGTTCTTTTTTGGCGAAAAACATGAACAACCTGCCGAAATCCTCCATGCGTTTGCGGAGCGGCGGCAGGCTGATTTCATAACCGGCCAGACGATGGAACAAGGGCGCCTTAAACGAGTCTTCCTCCATCCTGGCGTCCAGGTCAGCATCCGTGGCGGCGATCAAACGCGCGCTGAAAGGGATGGATTGTTGCGAACCCACGGGCGAGATGACCCCGTTCTCCAAGGCGCGTAGTAAAAGGACCTGAACTTCGGCGGACGCTTCGCCGATCTCGTCCAAAAACAGGGTACCGCCGTCCGCCTGCTTGAAGAAACCCAGTTGGTTGCGGTCGGCGCCGGTAAACGAACCCTTCACCGCGCCGAACAGCTCGGAAGCGGCAAGATTCTGGGGAATCGCCCCCATATTGACGGGGACAAAAGTTCCCCCGGCTCCGCTTGCCTTGTGAACGGCCCGCGCGACCAACTCCTTGCCCGTACCGGACTCGCCCCGAAGCAGGACCGGCGTTTTCAGGTCGGCAACCTTGGCGATTTCTTCACGCAATATACGCATCTCAGAACTACAACCCACCATGCCGTAATCCGGTAGGATGGAATCCTCTTTGTCAACGACCAGACGCAAGAACAGCACGATCCGACGAGCCAGGGAGATTACGACGCCCTCTTCCAATTCCCTGCTGGAAAAATAGCAGCTGTCGGATACCCGCTCCCCGTGACAACGAATCTCGGATCGGCATTGCCCGACAATCAGTCGGATTCCGCCGGCGTCCCCGGGCATCAACAGAAACGGCGTACGACTGAGAAAGGAATCCAAGAGCGGTTTACCCAGCGCATGACTCGGAGCGTGGAAATCGGGAGTTGTTCGCGAGATTTCGCGACCGCGGCCGCTTTCGGCGCCGTACAGGACAAGGTAGTCACCGATACGTTGAAGGTTGGGATGACAAATAATGGTCAGGACGGGTATGCGTCGATCTCCATCCGAGCTTTCGCCCTCGGGCATCATGGTTGTGGGTTCGTCCTGGGTCACGGGTCGCTCCAATCCTTGGCAGGTGAACTCAGTTTATAACGAATCGGGAAACCCAGGTCGGGGAAACATGTTTCCCACGAGCCGGACTTCCCCGCTCACAATGTGGCTAAGGGTCTGCGCGCCTGGTGAACGGCGACGGTACGGAACATAAACATACGGAAGGATACTTCACTAAACCCGTTGCGGCGGAACATCTCGGCCAGGGTCTCGGGATCGTGAAAGCCCATGGTGGAACCGGAGAGGTAGGTGTAGGCATCGGGGTTTCCGGCAAAGATACGGCCCAACAACGGTAAGGCCAGACGGAAGTAGGCCCGCACGAACGGCGCTGTCACGCCGTGCGGGGGCATGGTATCCAAACATACTACCCGGCCGCCCGGTTTGACCACGCGGAAACACTCCCGCAAGGTAAGATCGATGTCTTCTACATTGCGCAGCAGGTAGCCGAATGTCACGGCGTCGAAGGAAGCATCGGCGAAAGGCAATTTCATGGCATCGCAACCCACCCAGCGAAGACGTTCGCCGTTGGGACGCGTGCGGCCCTTTTGCATCATTCCCAGCGAGAAATCACCGGCGATAACATCCGCATCGGGGACCTTGCGCAATACCTCGAAGGCAATATCGCCCGTACCGGAGGCCAGATCCAAAACACGAGCCCCGCTTTTCAGGTCCGCCTGCTTCACCACATACCGCCGCCACCTCTGGTCCCGGCCCAGAGTCATGATGCGGTTCATCAAATCGTAGTGCGGCGCCAGTTCATCGAACATGACGCGAACCCGGTTTCCTTTGCTTTCAGTGGTTGTCACGACGCCCTCCAGCCGGAATTATGGAATAACCCGGCCGGATTGGCAAACGAATTCCAAATTCGTCCGGCTTTCCGGGTTATTCGGCTTTTGCCTGCTCCAGGAAGCGTTCCATCTTGCGCAGGCAGGTAGCGCGGATAACACGGGCGTCCTTGTTTTCCGGGTCCAGGATCAGGACCTTGTCGCAGCTTTCAACGGCTCTGACATAGTGCCGTTCAACCATGTACTGGTTGGCCTTTTTCAAGGTCTCCTGATTGAACTTGTCCTCGTAGGTCTTCTTGTCCCGGGTTTTGCGTCGGGCGCGGTCCAGCCTGATCCGCAGGTCGTCCACCGAGGGATGATCCGGCTTGAGACGAGTCAACTGTTCCAGGCCGGTCGCCGCTTGATCGAATGACTCGCGGCGAATGTGATCCTTGATGGCGTCGATGCGCTCGTTGACCATCTTGTTCATCAGTTCCTTGTGCGGGTCGTGCCCGGCCGGGTTCGGCTTGTCTACCTTGCGCAGGACCTTGTCCAACTGCCGCGCCATTTCCTGAAAATCCCGGTAGCGGTGCTCGCGATTTTTTTGCAGGGCGGTCTGTACGATCAAAGCCAGGTCATCGGGAATATCTTTCAGCGTAGGCGGCGACTCGTTGACGATTTTGACCATGGTCTTGCTGACATTGCGAGAGAGAAACGGGTTGGCGCCCGACAGCATTTCATAAAGGATGACGCCCAGGCTGAAGATGTCGGCTCTATGATCGATGGTCAAGCCGGTAATCTGTTCCGGCGCGATGTAATTGATGGTCCCCAGCAGCATACCGGAATTGGTCAAGTCACTGTCTTGAAGGCGGGCGACGCCGAAGTCCAGCACCTTGACCAGGCCGTCCTCCATGATGAAGATATTGGCTGGTTTCAGGTCCCGGTGCGTGATGTTCTTTTTATGCGCGGCATGCACCCCCTCGCAGACCTGTTTGACGATGCGTAGGATACGCGGCAGCGGTATGGGCTCCTTGCGCTCCAGAATGCGATCCAGGCTGATTCCGTCCAGGAACTCCATGGCGATGTAGCAAATATCGCCGTCGGTGCCCACGTTGTAGACCGTGATCAGGTTCTTATGTTGCAACTGGCCCAGGAGCGAGCCCTCGCGGTAGAAGCGCTCCTGCATATCCTTTTGACGCATGGTCTTGGGGTTCATGGTCTTGATGGCGACCAGTTTGCCGATTTGTGGATCGACACCCTTGTAAACCACGCCCATCGAACCACGTCCCAGCACGGACAGGATGTCGTATCGTCCCAGTTTTTTGATCATAGTCGCCTTTGAACCTCACGGCTATGAGGGGTCGGGGGCTTATTGTGACATTGCCCGGAAAAATTGGCAATCGACAATTGCCGCCAAAATCCCGTTAACAGTCGGCCTCAATATTCGCCTTTTGCGCGCCGATGACGATAAAATACTTTGAGTCGCGGATCAGGCGATCGCTAGACGAGATTGAATGAACCGCGAAACTGTCTCGGAAACCGCTCGGAAGGTTGTCGAGAAAATGGTCAGGAACCTTGTCAAGGAAATCGGGTAACCCCTCGGAAATGTCATGGTTAGGAAACAAGAGGGCAAAACGGAAGCGGTTATTGGGAATGATGCGGAAACGAACGTGAACCACCGGGCTGCCGTGTTGGGTATTCATGCCGGCGCTATCGTCGAAGTGGTGCTCTTCCTGACAGCAGGGTTATTGTTGGACCTGTTTGTTTTTGACGGCAATCGCTTTTGGGATGTCAAACCACACCCGTTTTGGATCGTCGTCATCATGACCGGCGTGCGCTATGGCACGGCCGAGGGCTTGACGGCCGCGGTTGCGTCCACGGCCGCGCTGTTGATCGGTAACTGGCCCCAACAAAGCATCGACCAGGGCTGGTACGACCATTTGCTGGGTATCTGGTCCCGCCCCTTGATGTGGTTGTCCGGCGCCGTCTTCTTGGGCGTGTTGCGCGCCCGCCAGGTCAGTCGAACTCGTTCGTTGATTCAGGAGATAGCGGAGCGCGACGAAAAGCTGAAGAAAATCAACAAGTCCCATGGTCAGGTCAGCCGACAGAAAGAGGCCCTGGAAGAACTTGTTGCGGATCCACTGGACACGGCGATTGAATTGTACAACACCGCTCGCGAGGTCGAGAAAATGGATTCGGTAAAGGTCATGGCATCTGCAATGGACCTGACCAAAACCATCCTTAATCCCGCCAAGGCTTCGATTTACCTATTGGTGGACGACGTGCTGCAAGCGGGTATGCAAGAGGGTTGGTCGGAGGAAGACAAATACCTTAACTCCTTCCGCTCCAATTCGGGATTGTTCACCGAGGTGGTGGGCCGACAGCGGTTCCTCAATACCACACGCCCCGAGGACGAGAGGGTGTTGGCGGGTCAGGGCGTGATGGCGGGTCCGTTGATCAATCGGAACACCGGTGAAGTCTCCGGGATGCTCAAGATAGAGCGTATCCCCTTCCTCGATCCGGACTCGAGCACGGTCAAAAGTTTCGAGATATTATGCGAGTGGCTCGGCGCCCTGCTGTCCAACGCCCGCAACTATCGCGAAGGGAGAACGAACCCGCTCGGCGAGAGTCGCCTGATGACCCAGCGCATGTATCAGCGCCATGTGGAGTTCCTGCGCAGCCTGTCCGGCCGGCTCAACTTCGAGGTATCGGTGGTCAGGATCCAATTGGGACAACCCCATCGGCTTTCCCTGAAAAAACGCAGGCGGGCCGCGACGATCCTAGCCGAGGTCGTGAACATTTCACTGCGTCAGACCGACTATGCGTTCGATTATTTAGAGCGGGGTTGGTCCTACGAAATCCTGCTGCCGGGGAACAACCTGGAGGGCGCCTACTTCGTGGTGGATAAAGTTAAATCGCACTTCGGCCGGCGTCTCGAAGAAGAATTGCCCGATGTTCAATTCGCCATATCGGCGGAGAAGTTGGCCTGAATGAGTACTGAAACCGAAGAAGTCATCACTGTAGAGAAAGCCGGCCGTGAAGATATTCCCGATGTATGCCTGATCCTGGAAGGCAGCTACCCTTACGTTCAAGACGAGAGTTCCGATTGGACCCATGCGCTGATTTGTAGTTTGCCGGATTTCAAATTCCACCTCTACTTGTTGCTTACACCCGGCATCCCGAAAAAAAACGCTTACCGAGTCCCGGAAAATGTGGTCGGCCGCACCGAACACATGATCGGGGAGTTGCCGCCCGGCGTCCACAAGATCAAGCATATGCACAACTTCCCGGCCCGACTGGAAGAACCGCTGCAAAACCTGCAACACCGCAAGGGCGGCTTGGAAGACGTGAAAAAGCTTCTTGAAGCGCTGACACCTCACCGCGATAAACTTGGGCGCCACATCCTGCTGGATGCCTGGAAGTCTTGGAACATGTTGCTGCACATGTACCAGGCTGCCCAACCCAAGGCCTCCTTCTCTGCATATTTCCGATCCTGGCGAACCATGGCCGGGGACCTTTATTCGGTGCTCCTCGGTCCGCTTCCCAAGGCCGGGGTCTATCATGCCGCCTCAACCGGTTACGCCGGTCTGTTTCTGGCCAGGACCGCTTTGGAAACGGGCCGACCGGCGCTACTGACCGAATATGGCGTCTATGCTGACGAACGCCGTGTCGAGACTGCCATGGCCGAACTGCTTTACGATATTCAGTCCGACAACCCGGCCGATGAGAACCTCTCGGAACTGCCCCGCGATTTGTGGGTGCGCACCTTCTCGAGTTATGCGAGAGCCTGTTACCAATCCTGCGCCGAAATCATCACCCGATTCGAAGCTAATCAAGCTTCCCAATTGAAAGACGATGCGCCTGCCGGAAAACTGCGCGTCATTCCCAATGGGATCGACCGCGAGCGCTTCAGCGCCCTCGAACAACGGAACGAGGGCAGGCCGCCGACAGTGGCGCTGATTGGGCCCGTGGCGCCGATCAAGGATATCAAAACCTTTATTCGCTCGGTCGATGTCCTACGCCGCCTGACCCCCGAACTTAGTGCCTGGGTGCTGGGTCCCGCCGGCGAAGATCCGGAATACTTCGAGGAATGCCTGCAATTGGCCTACTCCCTCAACCTGGAAGGCGTCCTTAAATTTAAGGACCGGGTGAACGTGGAGAAATACCCGGCCATGATCGACGTGGTAGTGCTGACCAGTATTTCGGAGGCGCAGCCGTCGGTGATCCTGGAGGCCGGTGCGGCGGGCGTGCCTTGCGTGGCGACCGACGTGGGCTGCTGCCGCGAACTGATCATGGGCGCCGGAACTGAGGAGCCCAAGCTGGGCCCGGGCGGCGGCATCACCCCCCTGGCCGATCCCGTCGCAACCGCCCAAGCCTGCTTCAAGCTGATCGACGATAAGGCCCGGCATAAGCGCTGTTCCCAGGCCCTGAAAACTCGCGTCGAGCGTTACTACTCGAAAAAGGACCATGATCGCGCCTACCGCGAACTGTATCACTTCTACCTGAAACAACCCACCTCTCCCCAAGGAGCATTCGAACGATGGCCGGGACTGGATCTCACCTACGTAAGCTGACACAGCCGGACATTTTCGAGGGCAACCTCGGTGCGGCCTTCGCCGCATCAGGTCCCTGGATCGTGACCATCCTGTGTCTCAGCGTCAGCAGCCTTATTCCCAACCATCTCCTGGACTTTCCCACGGTGTCCCGGTTTCGACTGATCATGATCTACAACTTCTGTTTCTCGTTGGTGTTTTGCGGCCCGCTTCTGTTGGTGTTGAACCGTTGTCCGGGCGATAAAACCTCCGTTATGAAGAGGAAAGGCTCCTTCAACACGTTCCTGGGATCACTGCTGACCATCCTGTTGACCCAGGCGCCGATTGCGGGCCTCTTCTATTGGCTCGTTGCGGACACGGAGCCTCTCATCAAACTCGCGGCCTTCGTCAACTACTTCGCCGTCTGCACACTGTGGCCGGCAACGGTCTTTCTTTCGACGGTCAAAACCTATCGGGAGATCACCCGGACTTTCCTTGCGGGCCTGACGGTTTCCCTGGGCCTGACCCTCCCGGCGGCCTACGCGGGCACGACGACCGGTATGCTTATGGGTTTCTCGCTCGGCCTGCTGATCGTGGTCTTCACCGCGATCGCCCACATCCTTGCCGAGTACTCAGGGCAGCGCGGTTACCCCTTCGCCTTCTTCGCCTGCTTTTGGGAACACCGGGACCTTGCCTTCGGCGGTTTGGTCTTTTACGCCGCCATTTGGGCCGACAAATGGGTAATGTGGTTCGTCCCGGAAAGAGAAGAGATTGTGCCCGGCCTGCCTTCCTATCCAGATTACGACTCGGCCATGTTCTTCGCCTTACTGACCGTCATCCCCACCCTGGCCGGTTTCCTCATGCACCTGGAAACCGGTTTCAAGGAGAAATACCTGCGCTTCTACCGCGTCGTCCGCGGGCATGCCCACTATGACACCATCCAGGAAAACTTGCAGGAAGTGATCAGCTCTCTTAAGGAAGGCAGCCGCACCATCCTCCTACTGCAAGGCACGGTGACCCTGGCGGCACTCATCATTGCGCCCAAGGTTTTCGGGGTCTTCAACCTCAACCCGACCCAGGTATCCATGTTCCGCTTCGGTGCTTTGGGCGCCGCCTTCCACGCCATGACAGCAGTGATGCTGATCGTGCTCCACTTTTTCGACTACCGGCGCATCGCCCTCTACCTGGCCTGTACCTTCCTGGTGCTGAACACCGGCTTCAGTATAATCAGCATGAAGATGGGCTTCGCCTACTACGGTGCCGGCTACTTTGTCAGTGCCCTGCTGACCTGCGCGATTACGGTCGGCGCCGTCCTCCGTTGTATCGATCAGGCGCTATACCAGATCTTCGTGGGCAACAACAAGTCCGGCAACTTCTCAAAAAGTTCGGGCAGGGTAATGGAAAAGTGCCGGCCATTGAATCAACCAGGCGGCCGGGGCGGCGGCAACTTTTCCGCCGGTTTTTGAGGCGAGGCCCGGGCACCGGGCACCTCACGAGAGGATTTCAATAGGCGGCCGGGGCGACGGCTGGTTTTCCGCCGGTTTATGAGGCGCGGCCCGGGCACCGGGTACTTCGCGAGAGGATTTCAATAGGCGGCCGGGGCG
>JAAUYB010181768.1_pt1 | contig 20861 bp, 19 predicted proteins | sample 7278071 | NCBI WGS metagenome assembly JAAUYB01 (sample SAMN14350121, study PRJNA611818) | marine sediment metagenome | isolation source: surface marine sediment (1.8m) | place: French Polynesia: Moorea | collected 2018-08 | reverse complement strand
CCCGGAAAAGGTGAAATCGCCGCCGATGGCCCTTCGACGGCTGAAATCCTTGCGGTGCTGGCCCTGGCGCGACTGCTTCTCGACAACAACCCCCACATCAAGGCTTACTGTCCCATGGCCGGTCTTGAGACCGCAGCGGCCGGTTTGAGCTGGGGCGCCGATGATCTGGACGGCACCATCAAGGAAGAAAAAGTAGCCCATATGGCCGGCGCGCGCACACCGGTGGGGCTGGCACGCGAAAAGATGGAGGAAACCATTGCCATGGGTGGATTCGAGGCCGTTGAACGCGACGGCTGGTTTCAAGCGAAAGGAAAGATGCATGCGGCCAGGATGCTCTAAACCTTACCCGGTAGCGATGATTCCCTACGTCAATATGCTGCCCTACCGGGTTCTGGGACCGCCGTCCCGGTGCGGTTGGCACGACTATGTCCCCCGGGAGAGCGTCGGGGCCCTGGCAGCCGGGCGTGTCATCGCGGCAGCCGTTCCCGTCGGTGCCCTGGCCGGGCTGGGAGACTGTGTCGAACCCCTGGGGCGTTTTGGCATCGCCGCGCGGAAATCCTCGATGAGTGTGCTCTTTTTCTCCAACCATCCTTTGAACGAATTCCGTGAAACGGACCGCCTGCGGATTACCCCTGACTCGGCCACCAGCGTGCGCCTGCTTTATCTTCTGCTGAGCTACCAACAATCCGCACCGGGTCTGCGCCGCTTGGACAGCGAAAGCGGGGCGAGCGGGGAGTTGGTCATCGGTGACCAGGCCCTGCAGCGCATGTACGCAGGTCGCTCAGGCGTTTACCCGATAGGCGGCTTGGATGGCGTGCGGCCCTATCGCCATGTCGCCGATTTGGCCACACGCTGGTATCAGCACCACCGGCTGCCGTTTGTGTTTGCCCGCTGGGTGATTCGTCGCGATGCACCGCCCGAGGCACGTGCCGCGCTCCTCGATTGGCTGAACGCGTTCAAGGAACGGGAAGATGCACTGGTTGACCGGTCGATCCCCATTGCGGCGCAACAACTGGGTCTGCCCGAATCGCTCGTCGCCATTTATTACCGATGCCTGGGGCGCGTTCTGGATGAAGCCGACATCGAGGGCCAAGCACTTTTTCTAAGGGAAATCCGCCGAAACCGCCTCGATGCTGTTGAACGGCGCCCTACGCGATCGGTAACCAGCCCCACCGGAAGCACGCCTGCGTATCCGGGCAACAGCAAGGTATCCTCGATTGACGGCTTCAGGTTGGATTGGGATGTCAGCCCAAACCACCGGCGGGCAGGACCACACCACGAGGAAGCTTTGTAGATCATGGCGGATCGCGGGAGTACCGGCAGACACCCGATCGTTTTTCAGGCCCCCCCCTCTCCAACCAGCCCTCCGGTGCCGATCGGGAAGCGCTACGGATGGCGTGCCGCCCTGGAACTGCTGCAGAAGGTACCCCTCGGCGAGTTGATGCGCCGCGCTCACGCAGCGCGGATGGCACGATTCCCCGCCGACCAGGTGAGCTATGTGCTGGATACCAACCCCAATTACACCAACATATGCGAGACAGGCTGTACCTTCTGCGCCTTTTGCCGTACCTCCGGACATCCGCAAGCCTATACCCTGACGCCGGCAGAACTGGCCCGCCGCGTGCGCCGTGCCGAGCGGGCCGGCGCCACGACGGTTTTGCTGCAAGGCGGCCATAATCCCGCGTTGGGCTTGCAGGATTGGCTGGCCTATATTCGGGCCATTCGCGAGGCCTGTCCGACAATGCATATCCATCCCTTCAGTCCATCCGAGTACGTCTTCATGGCGCAGCGTGAAAAGATGTCGGTGGCGGCCATTCTCCGGCGCATCTACGATCAGGGTATCCGAACGATTCCCGGTGGCGGGGCCGAGATTCTGGTGGAGGGGGTGCGCAACCGTATCGCGCCTCGCAAAGCCTCCGTGGCGCAATGGCTGGCGACCACGCAAACGGCCCATCAGATCGGGTTCCAGACGACGGCCACCTTGATGTATGGTCATCTGGAAACCGATGCCGACATCATCACCCATCTCATGGAATTGCGACGGCTGCAGGATCGAACGGGCGGGTTCAGCAGTTTTATCCCCTGGTCATTCAAGCCCGGTGGATCGGTGTTAGGTCGTGAAGTCGCCCTGGCCGCGCACCCGGCCAAATACGTTCGTGTGATTGCCACCGCCCGACTTGTGTTGGACAACTTTCCGCACATTCAATCTTCGTGGTTCAGCGAAACGCCTTCGGCCGGTGAGCTTGGGCTCTTGGCCGGTGCCGACGATTTCGGTGGCATTTTGATGGAGGAGCACGTCCTGAAACAGGCGGGCCATACGCCATCGGTCACTTTGGAACATGTTACGGCGATGATCCGGCGCGCGGGATTTACACCGGTTCAGCGCAACTCGCATTATGTACTTCTCGGCCAATCGCAGCGTTGACCGGCGAATTCCTAAAAGCGGAGCGTTAGAACATCGGCCGGCCGTCAGCGTGGCGGGCTGATCAGGCGCCCGTCCATGAGGGCGGTTGGTAATTTGCAGGGCTGGGGGCTTTAAGCGGGGGCGTCGGATGAAAACGGTAGCCACGCGGTCAGGTAGTCTCGAATCTCGCGGTCGCTAAGAAGATTCTGCGGGTGACAGAAGATACCGATCCGCAGGGAAAAATTGGCTCCGTTGCCCCATGGCCAGCAGGTGGCATACAGAATCAGGTCTTGATTATCCGTGTCGCGGGCAATAAAGAAATCCTGACCCGGCATCAAGCCAAAACCGGAATGAACGAATTGGCTGATCGCATCGGTGCACCCGTCAATGGTGGCAAAGTCCAATTTCTGCTCGAATTCCAATGCGATCGGAAGCAAGATCAATTCAAGATCTTCCTTGTCAAACACCACGAGCGCATGGCCGTACTTATCATCCCAGGCCCATTCACAGCCGGCAGGGATGTTAAGCCCGATACGCTGGCAGATGGTTTTGAATTTTTCCAGTTCGATGGCGGACATGCGGTAACCGATCGATAGATGAAAGTCGCCGAAACATTTAATAATCAGGTTATTTCATTTCAATTCGAGTGTCAAACCGCTGTCTGCCCATAACCCTTATCCGAGAGCGATGAGCTTCAATCTATCAAGCATCGAAAATTTACTGCCCCTGTTGATGATGTTCGGCGCTCTGGTGGTCATGCTGGCCTGCCTGCAGCGCAGACTGGAAGCCATCCGTGCCCGGAGAGCCGATGTCTATTCCCGCGATATGTACCTGCGCAGTCCGGGGGAATCGACCCTCAACCGGATCGATCGGGCGACCAGCGAATTCCTGACGTATGGGATCGCCGTGGCGGTCGTGCCCCTGATACTCCTGCTCACTTATCTGGCTTACGTAAGTTTTGCCCGTGCGCCCCAAGGTTGGCTGGAATTCGCCTATCTGGTCTGTCTGACAATGGGGTTCTTACTCTACGGCGTAAACAAGCTACGGCGCTTGCGCCTAAAGACGAAGCGCTTGCGGATGATTTACGCCGGTCTGCAGTCGGTGGCCCTGGAGATCAACCAATTGTTAGCCTCGGGGCACCATGTCTACCATGATTTCCCATCCGGCCGATTCTATATCGACCATATTATTGTCGGCCCCACCGGGGTCTTTACGGTCCAATCCCGGATTCCCTCCGGTTTTCTTCGCGCGCCTGCGCTTCAGGATCGAAGGGTCAGCGTTGTGGGCAACGAACTGATCACCGATCAGACGGCCGACACGCGTACCATTCCGAACACCGTGTTTCATGCCTCGTGGCTGGCGAACTGGCTTTTGACGGATACCGGGGACGCGGTAAATGTCCAGCCGCTGTTGACCCTGCCGGGCTGGGCCGTCGATACCATAGACGACCAGGCGGTCATCGGGGTCGATCCGGCTCGAATCGGAAGTGTGGTCCGCACGACCTGCGTTCATCCACTTTCGGCGGAAAGCATCCATCGCTTATGTGCGGCGCTTGAAACCAAGTACCGGCGCGAGCGCAGGGAAAAAACCAGGCCCTGAGCAAGCCGCATTATTGACTACCGAAGCGGCAGTCCTCCAGGTTTCGACAAGATCGATGTGCGCTTTTTAGGCTAGACACCCTTGATTTGCGCTTGCAGCGCGCGCTGGATTCGTTTGCGGGCCTCATCCGAGAGGGAAATTGGAGGCTCGAAGCTTTCGAGCTGTTGATTGATGTGACGGCTGATGGCGTTGAGCAAGGCGAGTTGCTGTGCGAAGTGCTGACAGTATTTACACATGCGCAAATGGATCCAGAGCATCAGACGTTTGAAAAACGATAGTTGGCGGTCCATCGATTCGGAGACCAATCGCGATGTCTCCTTGCAATCCGGCATGAACAACATGCGCATCATCGAGTCCTTATGGGTTGCGGCTGAACCAGTTTAATTCCAGACAATTGCGCAAACCGGTTCGCGCGCGGTAGAGCATTGTCCAGCAATTGGTCGCGGTGATCTGCATAGCCTGACAGATCTCATCGGTTTGCAACCCTTCCATTTCACGCAGCATGAAAATCTGGGCGATTCGCCGGGGCAAGACCGCCAAACATTCGAAGAGCGTATCGAGAAACTCTTTCTGTTCATAGTGCTGAATGGGATTGTTCTCCCACTTGTGCGGGTGAATTTTCCAATTGCCGTCCTGGTTGAAGTAGGCTTCCAGATTGCGGTTTAAGGCCTCTTCGTTGTCGATGATCCTCTCCCGCTGGCGTTTGCGGATGCAATCGACGATCTTGTGCTTCAAAATGGCCGTCAACCAGGTTTTGGCGGCCGACTGCCTTTTGAAATTGGCACGTGATTTGAGTGCGGCCAGAAAAGTTTCCTGGACCAGATCTTCGGCCAATACGGTATCGTTGATGCGTGACAGGGCAAACCGGTAGAGGTAGTCACCGTAGCGATCGACCCACACAGCGGGGTCTTCGAGTTGTTGGGTTTTGGCAAAGGGGGCGGCGCTCATGATTTGTTATCGCTTGCTAGGCCTGAATCGCGTCGTCGGATCATCCTATTCGCAATTGATCCACATTGCAAGCGCGGCAATCATGCCGGTAAACGCAATCATTTCCTCAATATGGGGAAGCGCAGCGTTGGGTGGCCGTGCTGGCCGTTTCATCGAGAGCGCTGGGGGCCGGCGCCTATAAAATTCGACGATGCGTTTGACATGTTTTGGTCGTCGCATGACAAATTTTGTCAAAACAGCGTGATCGATAAAGGTCACTTGGCTGTAACCTTTTTATAAATATGAAGATACAAAATTGATCGGGATTGGTATGGCTATTGCTGCGAAACCGGCCAAACAGCCAATAAAAAAATCAGCTCCCTGGTGAGTTAATCTTCGGTAATTGGCCAAACCTGTCGTGAGGCAGGGACGGAAAGCCACGGGTCTCAAGCAGACAGCCGGGTTGCCAGAAAGTGTGGCAATCCTTTTTTTTCGGTCGCTGGCGGATAAGGCTGAGGTCGATCGCTCCGGATTAACACCTGGAGGTGTAAATAAGGTTTACATAAATTTGAATATAAAGTTTTCATCATCTGAATTAAAATTTAATAAAATTAATTTATGGCTTTGCGGAGATGCCAGTGCTGTGCCGGTAATGGGCAAACTGAAAGGTATGGAGTCGGTTGGCATGTGGTTTGCTTTCCACCATTTCTAAACAAACCCAAACGGCCAATTTTCGATTGTATGTTATCCGTGGGTTTCCACCCCCCTCTCGAGTGCATCCAGGCTCCGGCTTGCTCAGGGGGTAGCCGACAGCATTCTCATCCGATGCCGATCACGCGGGGGATCCAACCAAGAAAGCTCAAATCATGAAAAATAAAATGGAAGACTTGGCCAATTTGGCTTATGAGCGCGAATTAAACCGCGAATTGGCAAAACTGCAGCAATATCTTGAGCTTTATCGCCATCGTCAAAATAAATTTTTTCAGATGTCCGAGTTGAAATTCAAATTTGTGCAGGAAACATCGGATGAAATCGTACGCCTCTACGATCATCTCGAAGCGGGTCAGGCCGTATCACGAGCCGTTGCCCTGGGGTTATTGAGCAAAGAAGAACTCCCCCAGGACATGCGTGAATCAAAGCCGTAAAACCTGGCCGCATTCTGAGCAGCCCAGGGTTACGGTGCGCATTCACCCTCCCGAAGCCGATGGGTCCCGCCTCTGGTGGTGAGTCGGGTTTTCCGCCGCGCGGATTTGCTACCGGCTGATCTCTTTAATCCCCTGCTTTACGATCCACCTTCGCAACACCAAAATTGATACCCCAGCGCAAGTCGACTATAAAATGATCATGGAGGCAAGTTTTCCGATGATAACTTCGGCGCCCTTGGAAACCCCGCAGACGGAAGCGGATCGGGTGGTTGTCGGTATTCCGGCCTACGCCCATACCTGCCAGGACATTCTGGGTCGCAAGGCATCGGCCGTTCCGAATACCTATATCGATGCCCTGACGTACGTCGAGGTCACACCGCTGATTATTCCGGTGGTCGAAGAATTAAACCTGCTCAGGCATCTCATGACCATGGTGGACGGCCTGATGCTGATCGGGGGACCTGATATCGATCCAGTGCACTATGACCAGACGGCTCATCCCGGGCTTCGCCAAGTTACGCCTGAACGCGATAAAATGGAGTTGACTGTGACGCAATGGGCGTTGCGCAGGCAACTGCCGATTCTGGCAATCTGCCGCGGCATCCAGGTACTCAACGTCGCCGCCGGCGGCAGCCTTTGGCAAGACATTGAAAGCCAGGTGCCGGGGGCTCAGAAGCATGATCAATACCCGGACAACCGGGAGGACCACCTGGCGCATAGCGTTGATATCGAGCCGGGCAGCCGCCTTGCTGCCATTTGCCGTCAAACACGGTTGGACGTCAACAGTCTGCACCATCAGGCCATCGATCGCATCGGCCAAGGTCTGTCCGTGGTGGCACGTTCAGGGGATGGGATCGTGGAAGCGGTGGAAGGCAAGGGTGATGCGTGGGTTGTGGGCGTCCAGTGGCACCCTGAGTGGCTCATCGCCGGTAGCGAGGCGATGCGGATGCTGTTTGGTGCTTTCCGGGATGCCTGTCGAGCCAATCCAAGTTCGGCCGGGGATCAGGCCGGGTGATCGGCGGGCGGGGGTGATAGATCGGAACTGTGGCGGTGGGGTTCGACCGGCACCGCGGTTTCTATGGTAAAATTTCAAATTTGGTGCGAATATCCGCAACGCCGCGAACCGTAGCCGCCACCGAACAGTACTTCTCCGATGAGAGTTTAATAGCTTGGGCCACCGCCTTGTCGGTTAAATTATCACCCCTGAGACGGTAGTTCACTTCAATGCTGCGGTAGGGCCAGGGGGGATTCGGATCGCGTTCGCCCGTGATGATGATTTCCAGATGGCCCAAGGGTTGACGTTTCTTGGCCATGATCTCGACCACATCGACTGCAGTGCAGGATGCCAGGGCCACCAGCAGCATTTCCGACGGGCGCACCCCGCTTTGTCGATCGTCGCCGGAGAGAACGACACTGTGGCCTCCGGAGTCCGTTCCCACAAACTGCATTCCATCTACCCATTGAACCTTGGCCGTCGGCATTCTTCTTCTCCGCTTGATTTACGGGGTAACCGGTTGATCTACCTAAACGGCAGCGGGGCGCGCAAAGTGCCCGCGAGGCGGTCTCATCCTTAGCTAAATTGCCAAGACCTCACAATTCAAATACCATATCGGCCGCCACGGCGAAGCATTCCAGGGAATGACCTTCGGCCGAAATGATCGTGTTGCATTGCTTGACGATCTGATCGACGTCATCATCCGTGCGCTCCGCGTTGAGATGAAAGAGCCCCAATCGTTTGACACCCGCCTGAATCGCCAAATCGATGGTTTCGGTGTAGGACGAGTGCCCCCAGAGGACTTTGGATTCGTATTCCTCCGGCGTGTATTCCGCGTCGTGAAACAACAAATCGGCGCCATAGGCGAACTCGATGTAATCGTCCATGGGCAGGCCGCCGGGATGGATAAATCCCAGTTCGTTGTCCGTCAGGAAAACGAAGCTTTTGCCGTCCTCGATAAATTTATAACCGCTGCCCATGTTGGGATGGCTCAACGGGATCGGTTCGACCGCCAGGGAACCGACTTCGAAGCGTGTCGGATTGCCATCTTCGTAGACAATTTTGGCACGCAGTTCGGATGGACGAATGGGGAAGTTGGGAGGGGTCATCACTTTCGAGACCATGTTCTCGACGAATTTTTTGGGAAAGGGGCAGCGATGCACGCGGATGGTGACATCATCGAGATAGAGCGGTTTGAAAAACGGCCAACCCATCAGGTGGTCCCAGTGGCCGTGGGTGATGAGAAAGTGGTAGGTATAGCGCTGGTCAACCATGAACTGATTGCCGAGGCGGCGAATGCCGGTACCGGCATCGACAATAAAGGTATCGCCGCTCTTGGTGACGATTTCAAGGCAGGTCGTGTCGCCACCGTATCGAAGATATTCAGGTCCGCAGACCGGAATAGATCCCCGTGATCCCCAAACCTTGATTACCATCCGCTTCCTTTCCGACGATCAGCGCGCAAGAGAGCCGTCGGTAGGGGTATGGTGGCTTGCATTGGCCACCTTCGATTCTGGATTGCTTGAAAAATATCAATATTCTTTGCTTAATCAAACACTTTTAGCACATTTCCCGCCAGGAGTCCATCATCATTTCGCCTCCTTCGGCGTCGAAATCGGAAACACGAAGGGTCTACGCAATAGACAACCGGCCCACCGCGCAGTTGGTGATTTAACCCTCCGATTGGTCAATCCGCAGGAGGGCATTCATTTGGGCTTGAAATTCTTCGACACTAAGCGGCTGCCAGGGTTCGATCGGTGAGAATTGAATGCTGGATTTGGTGTCGGCGGCAAATACTTTACCGGCACTGATACGCGGCTGCACAAGCCGGTATTTGAAATCTCCGCCCAAGTCGAGCAGGACGTCGAGATCATCGCTGTCTTCGAGCAGTTCAACCACCAGTAGGTTGAAAACAAGCCCCCTCCCGACCAGGCTGCGTTGACCTGATGGGGTTTTGGCAACCTCCACATAGGGTTGCTCGAGTGCTACGGCGGCACCACCCGGCGCCACGATGTAAGCTTGTTCAACCCAGTACTCGCCATCCTCGAATGGTATCCAGTCAGTTTGCATCGATGCCTTGCCCTTGACCGTTGAAAGCCCGGTTGCGTGGTTTCAAACGGCGTATGCATAGCATGAATTGCCAGTTGGGGAAATCCCGCCGGGTCAATTTGCTAAGCGGCGGGAAATGGCGCACGGCCGTGTCATCGTCGGCGTTTCCTCAGGCACCGGGCATCGAAAGGCTTGACAAGGCGAAAAACCATTCGCTATAGAGACCACGATCAAGGCATCAAGGTGAAGGACATGCCCCGACCCAACCAACATATAACAAGGATGACGCTGGGTTTTTTTTGGCACTGGTGGTGTTCAACACGTGTGGGGTGTGCCAATCGGATCCTGATCACCTGAGCCCAGAGACAACGTCAAACCAAAAGGACCGTGGCCCCTCCCAAGCCGCGGTTGGTAAGGCCGCGGCGCACTCGATGCTGCGGCCTTTTTGATTGATCGTCCGGACGGACCGGATCGCGTTAAAGACCGCGTCAGAGCAACAGGCGCCATCAACAATCAACCAGGCGGGAGACTATACGATGCTTATCGTAATGGAAAAAAATGCCACGAAGCAACAAATCGAATCGGTGTCGCAAGCGGTCGAAGCACGCGGCTATGAAGCCCGACCGATACCGGGAGGCGACCGGGTCTCGATTGGCGTGCTGCGCAACAAGGGGGCTGTGGACGCTTCCAATTTTATCAGCATGGATGGCGTCAAGGAGGTGATACCGGTAACCCGACCCTACAAACTGGTCAGCCGTGAAGTACAGCCGGAGGATACCGTCATTCGGGTCGGCACGGTTACCATTGGAAATGGATACCAGACCGTGATCGCAGGTCCCTGTGCCATCGAGAGCGAAGAACAGGCGCTGACCATCGCCCAACACGTGAAATCGGCTGGTGCCCATATTTTCCGCGGCGGGGCGTTCAAGCCGCGAACATCACCATATTCATTTCAAGGTTTAGGCGTGGAAGGCCTTGAGATATTGGCGCGGGTGCGGGAAGAATTCGCGCTGCCCGTGGTGACCGAAGTCATGGATTATGAAACCTTTGATGTCGTGGAAGAATATGCAGACATGATTCAGATCGGCACCCGCAATATGCAGAATTTCAGTCTGCTGCGCCGCGCCGGTCGATCGCCTCGGCCGGTGATGCTCAAACGTGGCATGGCGGCGACCATCGACGAGTGGCTGATGGCGGCGGAGTACATCATGGAAGGAGGCAACACCCAGGTCATCCTTTGTGAGCGGGGGGTGCGCACCTTCGTTCATCACAGCCGCAACACGCTCGATCTATCGGCCGTGCCTTATGTCCAGAAGGAAAGTCATCTGCCCATCATCATCGATCCCAGCCATGCGGCCGGGCGGCGTGACCAGGTGATTCCCCTGGCGCGGGCATCGGCGGCGGTCGGAGCCCATGGCCTGATGGTTGAAGTCCATCACCAGCCGGACCAAGCCCTGAGTGATGGTGCCCAGTCGCTTCTGCCGGCGCAATTCGAAACCCTCTGTCGACAGGTCCGCCAGATTTTCGATGTTTTCGATGACCAAAGCGACGGCTGAAGACCGCCGGGGCGCCAACCGAAGACCACTTGGGGCAATCAAACCAATCGCCGGGGGGAACAGGGTTTGAACACGTTGCGCATTCAGGGCCAGACAGGCCCTTCGGATATCGTGGTCGGTGAGCACCTGGAGAATCTGGGGCGCTATCTGCCTTCGGCCGAGCGTACGATTATCGTGACCGATGTTAATGTGCACCGCCTGCACGGGCATCGATTTCCGTCGGCGGATGTGATCACGATTGGTACGGGTGAGAAGGTCAAAACTTTGGAGAGCGTATCCCATATCTACCGCGAACTGATTCGGCGCGAGGCGGACCGCTTTGATTTCATCCTCGCCATCGGCGGTGGTTTGGTCTGCGACGTGGCCGGTTTTGCGGCTTCCACCTACATGCGGGGGTTGTCCTACGGTTTCGTGGCCACCAGTCTGCTGGCGCAGGTCGATGCCAGCGTCGGCGGGAAGAACGGCGTCAATTTCAACGGATACAAGAACATGGTCGGGGTTTTCAACCAACCGCGGTTTGTGATTTGTGACCTGCGTTTGCTGGAGACACTGCCCCCGGGCGAGATTGCCAACGGATTGGCTGAAATCGTCAAACACGCGGCCATCTACGATCGCGACTATTTCGAGACCATTGAAAACAATGTCGCGCTGATCGAGCGCCTGGAACCCGCCTTTATGGAAGCCCTGGTCCATCGGTCCGTCGTGATCAAATCCGAGGTCGTCAATCGGGACGAAAAGGAAGCCGGGGAGCGCCGCAAACTCAATTTTGGCCACACCTTCGGCCACGCGATCGAAAAATGCACGAACCTGGCCCACGGTGAGGCGGTGAGCATCGGTATGCGGATCGCCGGACATTTCTCCAAACAGGAGGCCGGATTGGCCCAAGCTGATCTGGCGCGGTTGGAAGCGCTCCTGAGCCGCTTGGGGCTGCCGCTGGAGGTACCCGTGGCCGCGGATGCGCTGCTGCAGGCGCTGGGCAAAGACAAAAAGCGTCAGGGCGACACGCTGCATTTCGTTTGCCTGGAGGCGCTCGGCCGATCGGTGGTCATGCCGGTCGGCTTATCCACCTTGGCCACCTTTATGTCGTCTATGTCGTCTGAATTCGTAGACTGATCCTGCCCAATCGACTTTTCCGGTATCACGGTCGTGGGCGCACCTGGACCCATCGCCACCACTATTGCCTTTCTATCCTTCGTTATCCGATTCTCTCTGCGCCGGGGCTAGTTTAAAGTGCCATTATCCACGCGCGCGATCCAAAGCGCTCGGTGCCTGCACGGCGTGGCAAGGATGTCGAAAGCTTCCTCAGGGGTTGACAGACTGAGCAGGGAATATTATTTAGATAATCTAATATTTAATTAACATTAATTTTAGTGATATTAAAAATAAACGACACGTAAATATAGAGGGACATCGGTTAATGGCCAGAGACACACTGACGGAGCAGGCGCGCTATATTTTCACCACCGGCCGGTCGATCCGTGATTTCGTGGACCGCAATGTGGCCCAATTGCTCGCCGCGGAGGGTAGCCGCAGTGTCTGTGGTGAGCTCTCGGTCAACCAGATGCATGCGCTCATGCTGATTCAGAAGCGTGAAAAAGTCTCGATTTCGGAGCTGGCCGCGCTCATGGGGGTCTCGGCGCCGTCGGCTTCGGCCATGGTCGAACGGATGGTGGAAAAGGGGGCGCTTACGCGCTCCCCCAGCGCCCGCGACCGTCGACGCATGGAAGTCCGCATCGCACCGGCCGTGCAGGAAGATTTCGAACGGGTCAATGCGGTGCTCCTGGCGGCCTTTGAACGGCTGGTCGCCAAAACCGGTGAAGAAACCGCGCGCATGTGGTGCGAAGTGCTGGAAAGGGTCAAGCAGGTGCTGGACGCCGAAGAAACGGCTGTTCGCTCTAAAATACCCAATTAAAATGATGGACGCATGTCATCATGAAGAATAGCCATTCAATTGCCAAAAAGCCTAAGGCCATTCATCGGCTGATTATCTGTGCCATCGTTCTGCTGACCGGGGTCGGCGCCATGCTGGCCCTGGCGTCCATGAAAAAGCCGCCGGCCGAAGCGCGCCTGGACGAGCGCCCCCTGCACGTGGAAGTGTGGCCAGCGCGCTCCCGGGATGTGCCGGTTATCATCAGCGGGTATGGCGAAGCCCGGCCCCTGGACATGGTCACCATTTCACCTGAAGTGTCAGGCCGGATCGTCATGATTCATCCGCAGCTTGAGGCCGGCGAAATCATTCCCCGGGGGGAGGTGCTGTTCCGAATCGACGATCGCGACTATCGCGCGGACCACAGCGAAGCGAGCGCTGCGGTGCAGCAATGGCGCAATACGATTTTACGGCTGCGCAAGCAGGCCGCCATCGATCAGGAGCGCCTCAAAACTTTGCGCCGCAGTCAGGGGCTGGCTGAAGACGAGTTCGACCGACTCAAGAATCTATTCGAACAAGATCGTGTCGGCACGCGCTCCGGTGTCGACGCCGCCGAACGGGCGGCCAATACAGCACGGGATCAGGCCGATCAGATGGATCAGGCGGTGACACTCTACCCGATTCAAATCCGCGAGGCCCAGAACAGCCTCAAAGCGGCCCAAGCCCGGCTGGAAATCGCCGCCATACGCCTGGAGCGATGTGTGGTTTCCGCGCCGTTTAGCGGACGCGTGCGCAGCGTGTCAATCGAGCAAGGCCAGTATGTCACCGCGGGTGTGGCCGCCGTTACCCTGGCCGATGACGCCATCCTCGAAATCCATATCCCCATCGATAGCCGCGACGCACGTCAATGGTTGCGTTTCGAGGCCGGTTCACTGCCGCCCAGCGGTGCATGGTTCGGTGATCTGGAGCCTGTCACCAGCCGGATCACATGGACCGAAGCCCTGGACGGCCAGCACTGGGAAGGAACCCTGCATCGGGTGGTGGCTTTCAACAAGGAGACCCGCACGCTAACCGTCGCGGTGCGTATCAGTGCGGCAGAGGCTGTTTCCGGCGCACCGGCGCAGATGCCCCTGGTGGAGGGGATGTTTTGTCTGGTTGAAATTCCGGGCAAGTCCATGCGTCAGGTGATCGCGCTGCCGCGCTGGGCCGTCAGTTTCGAGAATACCGTCTATGTGGCCCGCGATCAGCGGTTGAAAACCGTACCGGTCCGGGTGGCCCGCATCCAAGGAGATCGGGCTTATATAGCTGAAGGCTTGCAAGACGGCGAGCAAATTATTGTCACACGGCTGGTCGATCCACTCGAAAATACCCTCTTGAAAATCAGCGAGGCGGCGGATGCGAAGGTGTCAAGCGATGAAAAGCCGTCCTGAGATCTTGGCGCCCGAGATTTCAACGCGCTAGGTTGTCAAAGCCCCGATTAGGTTCCCTATGAGATCGCTCTTAAAGGCCTTTGCGCGCAACACTGTCTTTGCCAACATCGTGCTGGTGATGATTTTTTTGACCGGTGGCATGGCGGCCGTGTCCATGATCCGGGAAACCTTTCCCGAGTTTTCGCTGGATATGATCACGATTGCCGTGGACTACCCCGGTGCGGATCCCGAAGAGGTGGAAGAGGGGATCAGCCGCAAGATCGAAGAAGCCATCGAAGCCGAGGAGGGCATCAAGCAGTATACCACCAAATCGCGTGAAAATCGGGCCAGCGCCACCATCGAAGTTCGGGAAAATTACGATGTGGCCCAGGTGCTGGCCGACGTCCGCAGCAAGGTGGACGCGATTTCGACGTTTCCTCAAGACGCCGAGGAGCCGGTGATCAGCGAGTTGATGCTCAAGGATCCGGTCATGCTGCTTTATCTATCGGGCGACATGAACGAGCGGCGCCTCAAGGAATGGGCCGAAGAAGTCAAGGACGACCTGCAGCAGTTGCCCGAAATCTCCCAGGTGACCCTCTACGGTATCCGAGAATACGAGATCGCGATCGAGGTCAGCGAACAACGCTTGCGGGAGTATGGGCTGAGCTTTGATCAGGTGACCGCGGCGGTTCGCCAGAGCAATCTCAACCTGGCCGGCGGCACGCTTCGCACCGAGGGGGAAGAAATCCGGGTGCGGACCATGGGCCGCAAATACACCGGCAAGGAGCTGGCCTCGATCGTCGTACTGGCCACGCCCGAAGGCGATATCATCACGCTCGACCGACTGGCACGCATCGTGGACGGTTTTACCGAGGACCCCATCCAGGCCACCATCAATGGCGCGCCCGCGGTCACCATGATTGTCTACAAGACCAAGGAGGAAGACGCCCTGGTGATCTCCCGCGCCGTGAACCGCTACGTGGCGCAGAAAGCACAGCAGATCCCGCCGGGAGCCAATCTCAAAGTATTATACGACAACACCGATATGCTGCGGGCCCGCATCAATCTGCTGCTCAAAAACGGCATCATCGGGTTGCTGATCGTGTTTATTTTGCTGTGGATGTTCTTGAACGTCCGGCTCAGTTTCTGGAGCGGCATGGGCATTCCCATTTCCATCGCCGGTGCCATGGCCATCCTGTGGGCCATCGGCGGCACCATCAATATGGTATCACTCTTCGGTTTTATCATGGTGCTGGGGATCGTGGTGGATGACGCCATTATCGTTGGTGAGGCGATCTATCATCACCGCAAGTCGGGAAAACCGCCGTTGCAGGCGGCGGTGGATGGCGTCAGCGAAGTGGGCCTTCCGGTGTTGGCCGCCGTGGTGACCTCGGTAGTGGCCTTTTTACCCCTGGCCTATATCAGTGGGATCATGGGTAAATTCATTGCCATCCTGCCGATGGTCGTAATCGCCTGCCTGGTGGTCTCGCTGTTGGAATGTCTTTTTCTGCTGCCGGCCCACCTCAGCCATCTGCCCGATCCCAATCGCCCGCCAAGCAATTCGGACCGGCTCTTGAGGCGCCTGGAGGTGGTACAACGGACCACCAGCCGGGGCATGGAATGGTTTGTGGAACGAATCTACACGCCGTTTCTGCGGGTGGCCATCAACTGGCGCTACGTTTCCCTGTGCTCCGCCGTTAGCATCCTTATGGTGGCGTTGGGGCTAGTCATGGGGGGCATCCTTAAATTCGAAGTGTTTCCCGAGTTGGACGGGTTCGTCATGACCGCCACGGTGGAATATCCCAACGGCACGCCGCCGGATGTCACGCGACGCGCCCTGCGCCAGGTGGAAGAGGCCCTGATCGATCTTGAAAACCAATATCCCACCAAAACCGGTTTGCCGCTGGTGAAACACCGTTTGGCCTTGGTGGGACAGACCCTGGAAGACTGGCCCAAGAGCGGTCCTCACCTCGGGTCGGTGCAGGCAATTCTGCTGGACTCGGAGGAACGTGGTACCCATTCCCGTGATCTGATGGTGGCCTGGGAAAAAGCCGTCGGCGTCATTCCCGGTGTCAAGGCCCTGACCTTCACCGGCATGGAAGCCGGTCCACCGGGTGCCCCCATCGAAATCTGGATTCAGGGCCGGAATATGCCTGAAATCCTGGCGGCTTCCGAAGATCTCATGGCGCGTCTGCGAAAATTCGACGGGGTTTTCCAGATCCGCTCGGATTTTTCGCCGGGCAAGAATGAAATGCGTCTACGACTCAAGCCGCAAGCCCGTTCCCTGGGGCTGACGGTCGACGACCTGGCCCGCCAGGTCTATGCGGGCTTTTACGGTGACGAAGCCCTGCGGCTGCAGCGGGGGCGGGATGACATCCGTGTCAAGGTGCGCTATGCGGCCGACGAGCGGCGCAGAATCTCGGATATTGAGAATATTCGCATCCGCACCCACGAGGGGCGGGAAGTGCCCCTGCTTTCGGTGGCAGACGTCCAATTCACGCCGGGCTATTCGACCATCACGCGAACGGATGGCATGCGGCGTGTGGCGGTCAGCGCCGACGTGGATACCAACAAGGCCAACGCCAATGAAATCTTCAACGAATTGGCCGCCAATTTTTTTCCCCAGCTGGAGCGTCAATACCCCGGTCTGTTGATTGCCCAGAAGGGCGAAAAGAAAAAAATGAAGGAGTCCTTCACCAGCCTCAAGATCGGATTTCCCTTGGCGGTGCTGGGAATCTTCATCATCGTCGCCACCATTTTCCGTTCCTACGCCCAGCCCTTTATCATTCTTTTCACCGTACCATTCGGCATCATCGGCGCGGTGGTCGGACACTTCCTCCTCAATTATGATCTCTCGCTGATGAGTATTTTCGGGATGGTCGCCCTCACGGGTGTCGTGGTCAACGATGCCATCGTGCTGATCGAACGGATCAATGAAAACCTGGCGCAGCGGCAGCGCTTTTTCGAGGCCATCATCAATGGCGGGCGACGACGCTTCCGGGCCATCATTCTGACCTCTTTCAGCACAGTTGGGGGGTTGGCCCCCATGATTCTGGAAACCGATCTGCAGGCTAAGTTTCTGATCCCCATGGCCCTGGCGCTGGCCGCCGGTGTGGCTTTTGCCACCGTGCTGACTTTAGTGCTGATCCCCAGCCTGCTGGTGATCTTGAACGACCTGCGCCGGTTGGTGTATAAACTGCGCCATCACCACTGGCCCACCCGGGAGCAGGTGGAGCCGGCCACCAAACGTAGGCCCCAAGCGGAAACGGGCGGCGAGGCGGCCGACATGGCATCGGCGGCGGTGTTGACACGGTTGAATTGAGCAAAGGCCAGGGAGTTGCAATGCAAACAATGCACACGCTGAAAAACATCGGGTGCGCTGCCACTTGCGCACTGCTGTGGATGGGACTGACGCTTGGCAACGTTCGTGCCGAAAATGGCGTCATGGCGGACAACGCCGCACGGATCGACTGGGATGCCATCGAGATCTTGGACATCGAAACGGCCCAGCGCATCGGTCTTTTACAAAACCCCAATTTGCGGGCGGCTTCGGAAAGGGTCAACCAGGCCCGTGAGCGGGTGCGCCAGGCCCAGGCCGCTTATTGGCCGACCGTCGATACGGAAGGTTCATGGCGGCGTGAGGAAATTTCCAACAACCAACGAAAGCAGAGGGTCATTACGGGTGGTGAGACGGTCCGCGCGGGGAGCGACGATGATTCCACGAATATCTATCGTGTCGAAATGATCACCACCTGGACCGTTTTCGACGGCTTCCGCCGTCACTACGACAATGCCCGGGCGCGCTTCGGCGAAGAAGAAAACCTGGCATCGCTCAAGGAAGCCCGGCGTTTGCTGCTATCGTCGATCGCCGACAACTACTATGTCGCCCAGTTGGCCATGGAAAACATCCGCATCGCCGATGCCGACGAAGAATTCAACACCCGCCAGCTCGAAGAAGCCCGGGCCCGCATGCGGGTGGGAACCGGATCATTGAGCGACGTGCTCAATTTCGAGGTCCAGGTCAACGCGGCCCGCTCGGCGCGCAACGGTTTCGAGCGGGACTACCGTCTGGCAATGATCGGCCTGGCCGCGCTGATGGGTATTCCCGATGCGGGTTTGCCGGATTCTTTGAAGTTATCGCCGCTCAAGCCGGAAACCGACAAGGATCTGGCCATGCCCCCGGATACGGAAAATATCGATTACGCCCTGGAGCACCGCACCGATATTCAACGTGATCAGTCCATCGTCAACCAGGCAGACGCTGGGGTGGGCATCGCCCGGGCTCGGTATTGGCCGGCGCTCGAATTCCGGGCCTCGGTGGACGGCGAACAGAAGAATTCCGTGGATTATGAAAAAGATGATTTCGGCAGCACGGTGGGCTTGTTTTTAAGCTACCCGCTGTTTACCGGTGGTGAGCGCCGCTCCCGGCTGGCCGAAGCCAAATACATTAAAAACGAAGCCGAGGACAATTTGGACGCCACCCGCATTGGCGTGGCCTCCGACGTGCGCGAGGCCATTGCCAACGTGGTGACCGCCCAGCGCGAACTGCTCCTGCAACAGAACAACGCCGAATTGGTCAAGCGCAATCGAGACCTGGTGGACAAGGAGTACAACGCTGGGCAGGCTTCCCTGGTGCGGCTCAACGAGGCCCAGCGTGATCTGAATCAGGCCACCAGCCAGCTGGCCCTGGCGCGGGTGGGACTGCGCCAGACCTGGAAGAATTTGAATGTGGCCACGGGGCGGATACTTCAACCGTTCGAAGCCCCCTAACGCGCGAGGCCTGTCCGAAGGGGCATCTTGCGGCCCCCAGGCGTCGTTCTCGCCTCCTGTCGGTCCTCAGCGTAGCGTGAGCTACGCTTGCGGGCGCCAGTCGGCTGCGGCCTTGCTGGGAACCACAATCTACCCCTTCAGACAGGCCTCGCAGTTCGATATTGAGGGGCATCTTGCGGTCCCCGGGCGGCGTTCTCGCCTCCTGTCAATCCTCGACGTAGCGTGTGCTACGCCTGATAACTCAGAACGGCTTCGTCATCGGCCGCCAAGTCGCAGCGGTTTGTTAAACACCGCGTTTTGAAATTAAATTCGTTGTGAAATTCCGCGGCAGGGTAGGTCCGGGGAGCGGAAGCGCTCCTATCAGTTAGGTTGCGACGGTCGCAGACCAAGTGCTGGCGCTCGCCCGGTTTTGACGCCATCGCAAGAGATCCTGCCAACGGGTATCATCCATGGCGTCGCATGACATTGGCGAGCAGGGCGATGGCCCTTTCCAGGGTGGGGCCGTCGGCCATGGTGAAATTGAGGCGCAGGGTATGGCGGCCCTGGTCTTGATCCACAAAGAAAAACTGACCCGGTACATAGGCCACGCCATTTTCCACGGCGTGGGTGTAAATCCGCAGCATGTCCATCCCTTCGGGGCCCTCCACCCAGACGAACATGCCGCCTTCAGGGCGCGACCAGCGGAAATCATCGGGGAAAGCGTGCGCCAATGCATCGATGATGGCCGCTTTGCGGGGGCGGTAGAGATCGATGATCCGGGGCAGGTGGCGGTCGAGATAGCCGCCGGCAATGTATTCGGCCGCCAGGGCCTGGCCGTAGGTCCCGGTATGCAGATCCACACCCTGCTTCACCAGCACAAGCCAGTTTTGAATTGGAAGCGGGGCCACACAGTAGCCCAGACGCAAACCCGGGGCGAAAACCTTGGAAAGGGTACCGATGTAGATCACATTCTCCGGCGCCAGTGACTTAAGCGAGGGCAGGGCTGCGCCCTCGTAGCGCAGATCACCGTAGGGGTCGTCCTCGACCAGGAGGGTACCGTAGTTTTGGATGATCTTGGCCACGGTCCGGCGCCGCGGCATGGAAAGCGTGCGACCGGTGGGATTTTGAAAATTGGGCACCAGGTAGACAAACTTGACGGCCCGGTGCTTGAGAACCTCTTCCAGCGAATCCGGTATCAGACCATCGTCGTCGCAGACGAGCGGCAGGTATTCCGGCTCATAGGGGGTAAAGGCCTGCAAGGCGCCCAAATAGGTCGGGGACTCCACGGCAATCTGGTCCCGCGGCGAAATCAAGGTCTTGCCGATGCTATCCAGAACGCCCTGGGAGCCGCTCGTGATCAAAACCTCTTCGGCGCCAACCGGAATGCCCTGGGTCGACAGACGCGCCGCCAGCGCCTTGCGAAGCGGGGGAAACCCTTCGGTCAGACCGTATTGGAGCGCATCCGCCGCATAGGTGGCCAGGACCCGGCCATTCAACTCGGCAATGAGTTCCAGGGGGAAACTCTCCGGGGCGGGAATGCCTCCGGCCAACGATATCATGCCGGGCTGGGAGGCCACTTTCAGGATTTCGCGGATGGCGTTGACATGCATGCGTTGTGTTCGTCGGGCCAGCAGATTCTGGAAATTCATGGCAGCTCCTTAAAAAAAGACCGGTCGGTATTATTGAAAGATAAAATTTTTTAGCTCAGGCTTCAGATTTCAAAAGTGCCAGATAGATCTGCAACTGGCGGTTGGTTCGTCGCAGAACCGCCTTGTCACGGCTGGCGGCGAAAAGGGTGGCCGCACCGTTTAAAGTAATCACGATAAAATTGGCCACCTCCTTGAAGTCCAGATCGGAACGCAGCTGGCCGCGGTAATCGGCTTCCTTGAGCCAGTTCTGGAAGAGTTTGGCAAACCCCACAAACCCCTTGAGAATATGCCGGCTCATGGTGGCGGATTGTCCCGATAGCTCGACCAGCATGTTGACGAAAAAACAGCCGCCATCGAAAATTTCCCCCTCCAAATAGCGGCGCAGGACATGGTCGCAGGTTTTGGCGATGCGCTCGAGCGGATCGGCCACCGAACGCAGATCCTGGAAAACCGTCTGGCGCCAGACGCGGACGGCTTCGTCGTAGACGGCATACCAGATGTCTTCTTTGCTCT
>JAAUYB010225909.1_pt1 | contig 20880 bp, 24 predicted proteins | sample 7278071 | NCBI WGS metagenome assembly JAAUYB01 (sample SAMN14350121, study PRJNA611818) | marine sediment metagenome | isolation source: surface marine sediment (1.8m) | place: French Polynesia: Moorea | collected 2018-08 | reverse complement strand
ATCCTCCCGGCGATCTATCTGGATAATGTTACCAACTATGTCGAGAACGGTGGCGCCGTCTTGGTCGCCGCTGGCCCGGATTTCGCGAGCGCGGATTCGATCTATCGCTCACCTTTGGCCGATATCCTTCCGGCCGAGCCGACTGCGCGTGTGGTGGAGGAGGGCTATCGCCCGACGGTGACCGAATTGGGCGAACGCCATCCGGTGACGGCAGGCCTTCTAGGGCCCGACACCTGGGGCCGCTGGATGCGGCAGATCGAGGTGGAACCCATCGGCGGCGACGTGGTGATGTCAGGCATCGAAGAACGCCCGCTTCTGGTGCTCGATCGCGTTGGCGAAGGCCGCGTGGCGCTGCTGGCGTCCGACCATGCCTGGCTCTGGAGCCGTGGGTTTGAAGGCGGCGGGCCGCAGCTGGAGTTACTGCGGCGGCTGGCGCATTGGATGATGAAAGAGCCCGAGCTGGAAGAGGAAAGCCTCTGGGCCGAACCGTCGGGCCAGACCATGCGGATCATCCGGCGGTCCTTGGACGAAGAGGTCGGCGCCGTCACGGTCACCCGCCCGGATGGCGAAACCGAAGAGCTGGCCATGACCGAGGTCTCCCCCGGCCGGTTCGAGGCGCTCTATGACGGGCCCGAGATCGGGCTGTACCGTCTGCAAGAGGGCGATCTGACAGCGGTTGTCGGCCTTGGCCCCGCCGCCCCGCGTGAGTTCGAACAGACCATCGCCAGCGGCGAGGTGCTGGAGCCGCTGATCGCGTCGATGCGCGGCGGCGCTCCGCGTTTGCAGGACGGCCTGCCGCAACTGCGCGAGATCCGTCCCGGCCGCCCCGCCGCCGGGCGCGGCTGGATCGGCCTGACCCCGCGTGAGGCCTATGAGACGATGAACGTGACGCAAACAGCGCTGTTGCCTGCATGGCTGACGCTGCTGATGGCGGCGGGTCTGATCATCGGCGCATGGCTGCGCGAAGGCCGGAATTAAGGCAGAGCGACTTCGGTCACCGCGTCGTTCCAGCCGTCCACGGAACACTTCGCCCGGATATAGACCGTGGTCACGCCATCCGGCACGGTCACACCGGACAGTGACCGGGTAAAGGGCTGTTCGTTGACATGCGGATGCAGCAACTCACGTGTGCCAAGCACCGTGCCGTCCCGCGTCTCAACCCGCCAACCATCAGCGTAATGGTCCCAGCCAGTGTCGGGATGGGCCAGGGTCACCGACACCCGCCAAGTCTCCCCACTGCGCTGCAGATCGACATCGGTGATCTGGGGTGAATCGGCGACTGCCGGGGTGGCGAGCAGCAAGGACAGGATCAGAAACCGCATGTGCTTATGCCTAGCAGACCGCTGCGCTGCGCGCCTCATCACATCTCTGTGCGATCCGTCGTCGCCATCAGCACGGCGCGCGAGTGTGAGGCGAACTCCCTTCGCAACACCACCAGCAGCGTGAACGCCACGGCACAGAGCAGCGCCACCGGCCCGATCAGCCAGGCCGTCGCCGCGATCCCGAAATAGATCGACCGCAGGCCGCGGTTATACCCGCGCGCGGCAAAGACGCTGATCTCCCCCGCCTTCAGCGCGCGGGGCAGCGCCTTAGGGTCCGCCGGGTCATTGGGCACCGCCGCCATCAGCACCGCGCAATAGCCAAAGAGCCGATGCGCCCAGACGAATTTCAGGAACGCGTTGGCGGCGAATACCAGCAAGAGGAGCAGCTTGATCTCCCACACGATGACCGGATCTTCGCCCAGCGTCAGATCCTGCGCCACGCCGCGCAGCCGGTCGGCACTGCCCAAAAGCGCAAAGCCGCCACCGATGGAAATCATGCTGGCCGAGGCGAAAAAGGCCGTGCCCTGCCGCAGGTTCGACACGATCTGGGAGTCGAAGATGCGCGGGTCGCGGGTGACGAAGACTCGCATCCATTCACGGCGATACTCGGCCATCAACCGCGATACCGAGGGGCGCCCCTTCGGCGGGTGCTCGACTATCCAGGTGGACCCGATCCAGGCGATCAGCAGCAAAGCCACGGCCACAAAATCCAGCGTTGTGAACGCAGCAAGGATGGCGGCCAGCGTCATCGGCTCAGAACGGCTTGACCACCACGACCCAGAGGACCGCGATGGCGCCAAACACGCTGACTTCGTTGAAGATGCGCAGGTAGCGGTCGCTCTCGGTGAAAATACCGCGGCGGGCACGCAGCACCAGCCGCCCGGTCCAGCCGTAATGCGCCGCGAGCGCCAGCACCAATGTGAGCTTCAGCAGGGTCCAGGACGGCCATCCCCAGGTGTGGCTCAGCCACAGCCCGGTGCCAATCGCGATCACTCCAAGCCCGGCCGAGAATCGGTAAAGCCGGATCGTCAGATCGCCCAGCGGGCCGAATTCCCCGATCCGGTCCCATTCGCGCTTCCAATAGATCAGCGCGCGGGGCACCGCGAAGATCGACGTCATCCAGCCCATAACGCACAGGATGTGAATGATTTTTAACCAGTCCATGTCACGCAGGTGACTCAGCCAGCCGGACAAGCGCAAGATGCCGCAGAGCCGCAGGCAGAAAAGATTTGTCGAACGGGCGATTTTGGTTATATAAGTTTACCAATTCAGTGGAGGACCGGAAATGCAGATGCCAGATCCCGACGCGCGCATCCTGTCGCGCAAAGCCGCCATCGTCGAGAAATTGCAGGCCGTCCTGCCACACGATGCCGTGATCCATGACGAGGCCGAGACCCGCGCCTATGAATGTGATGCACTGACCGCTTATCGCTGTCCACCGTTGGCCGCTGTGCTGCCATCGACCACCGAAGAAGTCGCCGCCGTGCTCAGGGTTTGCCACGCCGAGGGTGTCCCGGTGGTGCCGCGCGGGTCGGGCACGTCGCTGGCCGGCGGCGCCTTGCCGACAGCGGATTCGGTGATCCTGGGTGTGGCGCGGATGAATGACGTGCTGGAAACCGATTATGACAATCGCTTTGTCCGTGTGCAGACCGGCCGCACCAATCTGAGCGTGACCGGCGCCGTCGAGGGCGAAGACTTCTTTTACGCGCCCGATCCGTCGTCACAGCTGGCCTGCGCGATTGCCGGCAATATCGCGATGAATTCGGGCGGGGCGCATTGCCTGAAATACGGTGTGACGACCAACAACCTCCTGAGCGTGACGATGGTGCAGATGGACGGCACCGTGGTCGAGATTGGCGGCGCGCATATGGATGCTGGCGGCTATGACCTCTTGGGTCTGATCTGCGGATCGGAAGGCCAGTTGGGAGTGGTGACCGAGGCCACGCTGCGCATCCTGCACAAACCCGAAGGCGCGCGCCCGGTGCTGATGGGCTTTGACAACAGCGAAGTCGCGGGCGCCTGCGTGGCCGACATCATCAAGGCGGGCGTTCTGCCAGTGGCGATCGAATTCATGGACCGGTTGCTGATTGGTGTCTGCGACGACTTTTCCGGCGCCGGCTATCCTGATTGCGAGGCGCTGTTGATCGTCGAGGTCGAAGGCTCCGACGCGGAAATCGACGAACAGCTGGGCCTGATCAAGCAGATCGCCCAAAAGCACAATCCGGTTGAACTGCGCGAGGCGCAATCGGCGGATGAGGCGGCACGTATCTGGGCCGGGCGCAAAGCGGCGTTCAGCGCCATCGGCAAGATCAACGACTACATGTGCCTCGACGGTACGATCCCAGTGTCGTCCCTGCCCTTTGTGCTGCGCCGGATCGGTGAGATGTCGAAGGAATACGGCCTGGGCGTGGGCAACGTGTTCCACGCAGGTGACGGCAACATGCACCCGTTGATCCTTTATGATGCCAACAAGCCCGGCGATCTGGAAACCTGCGAGGCGTTTGGCGCGGAAATCCTGCGGCTTTGCGTCGAGGTGGGCGGCTGTCTGACCGGCGAACATGGTGTGGGCATCGAGAAACGTGATCTGATGGTGGATCAGTTCGCGCCCGAGGACATGGAAATCCAGATGGCGGTCAAGGACGTGTTCGACCCGAAATGGCTGTTGAACCCGGCCAAGGTGTTCCCGCTGGCCAGCTCGGAACAACGCCGGGCGTTGGCGCTGGCCGCCGAGTGAGCGCGACGGGGGGCCAGCCCCCCGGACCCCCCGAGGTATTTTGGAACCAGAGAAGATCATGAAACCCAGGACAGAGGCCGAGCTGGCCGAGACGATCGCGGCGGCCACTGGCCCGTTGCACATCCGCGGTGGCGGCACGCGCCGGATCGGCAAGCCGATCACCGGTGACGTGCTGGAAACCGGCGCGCTGACCGGCATCACGCTGTATGAACCCGGCGCGCTGACGCTGGTGGTGCAGGCGGGCACGCCCTTGGCCGAGATCGAGGCAGCGCTCGAGGCGGAAAACCAACGGCTGCCGTTTGAGCCGATGGACCATCGCGGGTTGCTAGGCACCAGCGGCGAGCCAACGATTGGCGGTGTGGTGGCGGGCAATGTCTCCGGGCCGCGCCGGCTGCAAGCCGGGGCGTGCAGGGATTACATGCTGGGGGTGCGGTTTGTGGATGGCGCCGGCACCGTGCTGAAAAATGGCGGCCGGGTGATGAAGAACGTCACCGGCTATGATCTGGTCAAGCTGCTGACCGGCAGCTGGGGCACCTTGGGTGTGCTGACCGAGGTCAGCCTCAAGGTGTTACCGAAACCGGAAAGCGCGGCCTGTGTCCTGATCCACGGGTTGTCGATAGAGGAGGCCGTGGCGGCGATGGCCCAAGCCCTTGGCTCGCCTTATGAGATCACTGGCGCCGCCCACGCGCCCAAAGGCGTCGACGGGCATCCGGTGACCATGCTGCGGATCGAGGGCTTTGCCGGGTCGGTGGCGTATCGCGCGGGTGAGCTGCAACAGATGTTCGACGGGCATGAGGTGTCGGTCGAGCGGGATCCCGACAAGGTTGCCGCCGGGTGGCGCTGGGTGCGGGATGTCGAGCTGTTTCACGGCCGCGATGGCGATGTCTGGCGCATCTCGTGCAAGGCATCGGACGCGCCGGCGCTTGCCGAGAAACTGGGCGCCGACGGTCTGCTGCTGGACTGGGCCGGCGGGTTGATCTGGGCGCTGATGCCGGAAGGCACCGACGCCCGCGCGCGGCTGGGTGCGATCAGCGGCCATGCGACGCTGATCCGTGGCAGCGACGCCAGCCTACAGACCCTGCCGGTGTTTCATCCCGAACCCGCGGCGCTGGCCAGCCTGTCAGACGGGCTGCGCGCCCGGTTCGATCCCAAGGGCATCCTGAACCCGGGGCTGATGGCCTGATGGAGACCAACACGCTTATTGCCTTTGTGGTGAACTTTGCCGGCGGCCCGGCGCTTTGTGCACTGCTGTTGCGCCTGCCGACGCGGCTCTGGGTCCTGATCCTGCTGGCGTTGGGCGTCATCGCCGCTGCCGCCGTGGCGATCTGGCTGCAGCCGCGCACCGGGCCCACTTCACTGATGGGGTCTTTGCTGACGCTCTGGCTTGCATGGGTGCTGGCGGTGGCGCTGATGGCGCAGGCCTTGCGTCGCCGCATCGCGCACCCGGTGCCGCGCCGCTGGGTCACGATAATCGCCCTTCTTGCAACGACATTGCCGTGGTTCGGTTTGGCCACGGCCCGGATGATGGTGTGACATGCAGACGAACTTCACCGAAACGCAGCTGAAAGACCCCGGCACCGCCCGCGCGAACGAGATCTTGCGGTCCTGCGTGCATTGCGGCTTTTGCACCGCCACCTGCCCGACCTATCAGGTGCTGGGCGATGAGCTCGATAGCCCGCGTGGCCGGATCTACCTGATCAAGGACATGATCGAGAATGAGCGCAAGCCGGATGAAAAGACCGTCAAGCATATCGATCGCTGCCTGTCCTGCCTGGCCTGCATGACGACTTGCCCCTCGGGCGTGCATTACATGCACCTCGTCGATCATGCCCGTGAGTACATCGAAGAGCATTATGACCGCCCCTGGCACGATAGGGCGCTGCGCTGGCTCTTGGCGCGCATCCTGCCCTATCCGATGCGGTTTCGGGTGGCGATGCTGGGGGCCAAGATGGCCAAGCCCTTCGCCCGCCTGATCCCTGACGCCAGGCTGCGCGCGATGCTGGCGATGGCGCCCAAGACGATCCCGCCGGTCAGCCGCAACGACGACCCACAAGTCTTTGCCCCGGCGACCGAGCGCAAGATGCGCGTCGCGCTGATGACTGGCTGCGCGCAAAAGGCGCTGAACACCGACATCAACGATGCCACGATCCGCCTGCTGACGCGGCTGGGCTGCGAGGTGGTCGTGGCCGAGGGGGCCGGTTGTTGCGGGGCGCTGACGCATCACATGGGCAAGACCGAGGAAAGCCACGGCACCGCGGGCAAGAACATCCGCGCCTGGGCGCGCGAGATGGATGGCGACGGCCTTGATGCTATTGTCATCAACACCAGCGGCTGCGGCACGACGGTCAAGGATTACGGCCACATGTTCCGCACGGAATCGCTGGCAGAGGATGCGGCGCGGGTGTCCGCGCTTGCCATGGATGTCAGCGAGCTGTTGATGAAGCTCGACATGGGCAAGCCCAAGGTCGCCCCGATGAAAGTGGCCTATCACGCCGCCTGTTCGCTGCAGCATGGCCAGCAGATCAAGACCTACCCCAAGGACCTGCTGAAAAAGGCCGGGTTCAAGGTGGTGGAACCGGCCGATAGCCATCTGTGCTGCGGATCTGCGGGCACCTACAACCTGATGCAGCCCGAGATTTCGACGCAGCTGAAAGAGCGCAAGGTGCAAACGCTGGAAGCCAAAACGCCCGACGTGATCGCCGCCGGCAATATCGGCTGCATGATGCAGATCGGCAGTGGCACTGACGTACCCATCGTTCATACCGTCGAGCTCTTGGATTGGGCGACCGGCGGGCCCAAACCGCCTGCTTTGGCCGCGCAGGACTGATCGCGAAAGCGTGAACAAAAAGCTGGCCTCCGCGCGCCGCTCTGCCGTATTTTTGCCTAACCCGGCACGTAGATATAGGCAAAACGCAGGAGCATGCGGTGCGCGGCATTTTTGGACTGGTTTTGGCTTTGTGGGCGGGCACTGCGCAGGCGCAGGGCCTGTTTTCCATGGAAAGCAACGAAGATGGCCGGATGTGGGAGGCTGTCGGGCGGCTGGAAATCGCCGGCGCGGCCTTTTGCACCGGCGCGTTGATCGAGCCGAACCTGGTGCTGACGGCGGCGCATTGCCTGTTTGATCCGGGCACCGGGGCGCGCGTGCCGGTCGATGACATCCAGTTCCTGGCTGGCTGGCGCAACGGGCGCGCGGCGGCCTATCGGCGCGTGCGCCGGGCGGTCGAGCATCCGGAATACGACTTCAACAGCCCCTCGGGCGCAAAACGCGTGCGCAATGACATCGCGTTGATCGAGCTTCAGCACCCGATCCGCAACACCACGATCACCCCCTTCGCCACCGATATCCGCCCCAGCAACGGCGACGAAATCGGGGTTGTGTCCTACGCGCATGACCGGTCCGAGGCCCCCGCTCTGCAAGAGCTGTGCGAAGTGATCACCCGGCAGGAAGGTGTGCTGATCATGTCCTGCCTGGTGGATTTCGGGGCCTCAGGCTCACCGGTATTTTCCTTCAGCTCGGGCCGGCCGCGAATCGTGTCGGTGGTGTCGGGCAAGGCCACGGCCGCGGGCCAGCCGGTGTCGCTGGGCACCGCGCTTGAGGCGCCTTTGCAAGTTGTGCGCGCCCGCTTGGCCGAGGGCATTGGCCTGGAACCCGGACTGGAACGTATGAGCGCCGGCACCCGCAACGACACGGGGGCCAAATTCGTAAAGCCCTGAGATATGTGGCCTTTGTCTGGCTGGGCCTCGCCTCGGCGGCCCAGGCGCAGACATTCGACGTCATGGACCGGCGCGGTGAGCTGCTGGGCTGGGAAGGTGTTGGGCGGCTCGACACCAGCACTGGCTTCTGCACCGCCACGCTGATCGCCCGCGACGTGGTTCTGACCGCCGCGCATTGCGTCTTTGACCGCGCTACCGGGGCGCCGCTGCCGGCGCGCGGCATGGTGTTCCGCGCCGGCTATCACCACGGTCAGGCCATTGCCACGGCAAGGGGCCTGAGGGTGGCAACACCTGAGGCTTATCAGCCGACCACAGATGGCCAGGCCAGCGACGCCACCATCGCGCATGACGTGGCCCTGATCAAACTCGACGCACCCATCACCAGTGCCGAGGCCGATCCCTTCCGCGTGCTGCAAGGCGCCCCGCCTGGTACCAAGGTCAGTGTCGTCTCCTACGGCCAAGGCCGCGACCAAGTGCTGTCCCGGCAACCCGAATGCAGCCTGACCGGGCGCTATCGTGACGGCGTGCTGGCGTTCGACTGCAACGTCACCTTCGGCTCCTCCGGCGCGCCGGTATTTGCGCGCATCGATGGGCGGCTGCGGATCCTGTCGGTGATCTCCTCCTCCACCCAGCCCGGCGCGCGGGGCAGCACTGCCTATGGCATGACCCTGCCGCCGCTAGTGGCCGAACTGTCGGCCAAGCTGCGGCGCGCCGATGCGCGGGCACCGGTCAGCGCGGGCGCAAGGCGGCTTGGTGCCGGCCAGCGCGGCGACACCGGGGCGCGCTTTGTCCGGCCCTGACCGGGGTCTTGAAAGCCCGCCAAACACTTCCCACTTAACGGTTATCCGGGGCGCCTGTGACAGGGTTCCGGAACCTACTGACGCTCTGCCCGGATGGGAGAGCGCCGCAAACATACCGGTATCGCTCAATGGAGGATGACCAATGCGAACGATTGATTTTGCACCGCTTTACCGCGCCACGGTTGGGTTTGACCAGATCGCGGACATGATGGATCGGGTTCTGACCAACGATGTCAGCCAGCAAACCTATCCGCCCTACAACATCGAAAAAACCGCCGAAGACGCTTATCGCATCTCGATCGCCGTCGCCGGGTTCTCGGATGCAGACCTGTCGGTCGAGGTGAAGGAAAAGGCCCTGGTTGTGTCGGCCCGCAAGGCCGACAATGACGAAGGCCGGACCTATCTGCATCGCGGCATCGCCACCCGCGCGTTCGAACGCCGCTTCCACCTGGCCGATCACGTGCGCGTCGTGGGCGCCAGCCACACCGACGGCATGCTGCATATCGATCTTGAGCGTGAGATCCCCGAAGCGCTGAAACCGCGCCGGATCGAGATCGCCAAGGCCGACGCAGCCGCAACGGACAAGGACGTGGTTGAGGCCAAGGCCGTCAACTAAGACACCTGCCAGACACACGAAAGGCCCCGGAATTCCGGGGCCTTTTTGCTGTGCGGGTTATGCCGGCAGGGCGGCCGGGCTGCGGCGTAGGATGTCCAATATCACCGCGCCCTTACGATGCCGGGTTTCGACAAAGGCATGCGCGTCGACCACGTGGTCGAGATCGAAATGCCGGTCAATCACGGCGCGCAGCTTGCCCGCGTCGATCAGCGCCAAGAGGTCACGCAGATGCTGCTTGGTGTCGCCATTGACATGCAGGGTGATGCGCGGGCCACCGCGCAGCTTGGTCATCAGCAAGGTCCAAAGCTCACGCCCACCGAAGTTCAGCGGCAGGTAAAGCCCGTCCTTGCGCAGCGCCTTGCGCATCTGCGCGTAGCTGGTGGCGCCCACCGCATCAAACACCACGTCATGTGCATTCCGCGCGCTGCCCGGGTCCTCGCGGCGATAGTCGATCACGTCATCCGCGCCTAGCTCACGCGCCAGATCGGCATTTGCGGCGCTGCTGACGGCGGTGACATGGGCGCCCAGCGCCTTGGCCATCTGCACCGCATAAACGCCAACACCTCCGGTCGCGCCGACGACCAGCACGTGCTGGCCGGGCTGTACTTTGGCAACGTCACGCAGGAACTCCAGCGCAGTGGCTGCGCCAAACGGCAGGGCGGCGGCTTCAGCGTCGCTGAGGGTGTCGGGGGTCTGCAGGATCGCGCCGCTTTCTGGCACGGTGACAAACTCGGCATGTGAACCATTGCCGCTGAAGCCAAAGACCCGCTGACCGGGGGTGAATTCCGTGACGTCTGCGCCGACGGCTTCGACCACACCGGCAAATTCCTGTCCCAACACCTGCTGGCGCGGGGCAAAGATCCCGGTCATCAGACGCCCCGGCAGCCAGAGGATCCCCGGGAAGGCCGCTGCGCGTAGGCGCCAATCGGCGGTGGTGACGCTGCTCGCATGCACCCGCACAAGCACCTCGTTCGCAGCGGGTGTCGGCTTGGGCAGGTCGGCGACGGAAACTGTTTGCGGCGGGCCGTAACGCTTGTAGATGGCGGCTCTCATAATGATCTCCTCGGGGTGGGCGGCGGCGCCGCTGACATGAATGATGATCTTGAATTACACCATGCGGATGCGCATCGATATTGCCTGATTTCCGATAACATGTATACACATTTGCATGGATTGGAGATCGGTCAGATTCGATTGGAACCGCGCCCGGGCGTTTCTGGTCACGGCGGAAGAGGGGTCATTGTCGGCCGCCGCCCGCGCGCTTGGCATGACCCAGCCAACGCTGGGCCGGCAGGTGACGGCGCTGGAGGAACAGCTCGGTGTGACTCTCTTTGAACGGGTCGGGCGAGGCCTGACGCTGACCCAGGCAGGCACCGAGCTGATGGAGCATGTCCGCGCCATGGGTGAGGCTGCATCGGCGATGTCGCTGACCGCTAGCGGGCAGGCGCAATCGATCGAAGGCCGCGTGGCGATCACCGCCTCTGAGGCTTATTCCGAATGGCTGCTGCCCCCCGTTGTCACGCGGCTGCGCGAGGTGGCGCCAGGGATCACGGTGGATGTCGTCGCCTCCAACGCGATCCGCGATCTGAAACGGCGCGAGGCCGACATCGCCATCCGCAACGCACGGCCGGATCAGCCGGACCTGATCGGCAAGCTGATTTGCGAGGACAAAGGCACGCTTTACGGCACCCCGGCCTGCCTGGAACGCTTTGGTCCGGTGAAAACGCTGGCCGATCTCAGCCGCGCGGATTTCATCGGTTTTGACGATGTGCCGGGCTATATCGCGGCGCTCGCGCAATACGGCATCGATGTAAGCGAAGATCAGTTCAAGGTCACCTCGGACAGTCATCTGGTGCATATCGCGATGACACGGGCGGGGCTGGGCCTGGGGGCGCTGCCCTGTCCGCTGGGGGATGCCGATCCGGTCCTGGTCCGAGCGCTACCGGACGCGCCGGACTTCAGCTATCCGGTCTGGCTGGTGGCGCATCGCGAGCTGCACACCAACCGCCGGGTGCGGCTGGTCTTTGACCTCTTGGCAGAGATGCTGCCGACCTATCTGAAAGCCTGACGCTGTCCTTAGGACAGCAAGGTGGCCACCATGGCGCTGTCGGGATCTGCCAGCGGCGCGATCACGTCGAAATGGTGCTTGTCCGGCGCCACGTGATGCGCGCAGCCCCAGGCCGTCGCCAGCGCCTGCGCTTGTTCGAGGAACACCGGCCGTTCGTCCGCCCCAACCCAGACGGTTACCGGCACGGCAGGCGCAGGGTGCAAAACCGGGCTTTCCGCCTGCGCCTCAGCCGTATCGACCTGCAGATCAGCATTCATCGAGGTCCGCATCAGCGGGCGCAGATCCGCCACTGGCGAGATCGACAGCACATGCGCCAGCCGGGCGCGCACGTCCCCGGGCAGCACACCCTCGGCCGTCATTCGCGCCACCAGATGCCCGCCAGCGGAATGCCCCATCAGCCGGATCGGCCCGGATACTTCGCGCGCCGTGACGCTGACGGCCTGGGCGATCTGCCGCGTGATGTCCGAGATACGCACCCGCGGGCAGAGATCGTAAGACGGCAACGCCACCGACCAGCCCCGCGCCACAGCCCCCGCCGCCAGATGTGACCAATCCGACCGGTCAAAGCGCAGCCAGTAGCCGCCATGCACAAAGACCACCAAACCCTGTGAGGGGCCATCCGGCAGGAAAAGATCCAGCACCTGCCGCGTGCCATGCCCGTACATCAACCCGGGGCGAATCCGCCCGGTCACCGCCCTTTGCTGGCGAAACGCCGCCGCTGCGGCTGCCCATTTGGCAGGATAGGCCTCTGCCCCCGGAATATGGGCGGCATTGGCATAGGCGTCGTCCAGCTCCATCGCTTTCCTCTTGCAGGTTACAGCGCTAGAAGCATAGCAAAGCCGCGGCACACCGCCAGCCGCGAAATGAGGGGAGAACACCGATGTTGGACCAAGCGACAAACCTGGCCGGTCTGCTGAAAGACCCGAGCCTTCTGGAGAACCGCGCCTATGTGGATGGCGCCTGGGTGGAGGGGGAGGCCACCTTTGACGTCACCAACCCCGCGCGCGGCGACGTGATCGCTCAGGTCACCGATCTCAGCCGGGCGCAGGTGGCCGAGGCGATTGAAGCGGCGAACCGGGCGCAAAAGGACTGGGCACAGTGGACCGGCAAGGAACGCGCCAACGTGCTGCGCAAGTGGTACGACCTGATGATGCAGCACCAGGACGATCTGGGCACCATCCTGACGGCGGAACAGGGCAAACCGCTGGCCGAGGCGCGGGGCGAGATCGTCTATGGCGCGTCCTTCATCGAGTTCTTCGCCGAAGAGGCCAAGCGCACCCGGGGTGAAACCATCCCCGGCCACCAGCGCGACAAACGGATCACGGTGATCAAGCAGCCCATTGGTGTGGCTGCCTCGATCACCCCGTGGAATTTCCCCAACGCGATGATCACCCGCAAGGCCGGCCCGGCGCTGGCAGCGGGCTGCTCCTTTGTCGCCCGTCCCGCCAAGGAAACGCCTTTGTCGGCCATCGTGCTGGGAGTGCTGGCCGAACGTGCCGGCATTCCGGCGGGCGTGTTCAACGTGGTGCCCTCGGCCTCATCGTCCGAGATCGGCAAGGAGTTCTGCGAAAACCCGTTGGTGCGCAAGCTGACTTTCACCGGCTCGACCGAGGTGGGGCGAATCTTGCTGCGGCAGGCCGCGGATCAGGTGATGAAGTGCTCGATGGAGCTTGGGGGCAACGCGCCCTTCATCGTCTTTGACGACGCCGATCTGGATGCCGCCGTCGAAGGTGCGATCATCTGCAAGTTCCGCAACAACGGCCAGACCTGCGTCTGCGCCAACCGCATCTATGTGCAAGCGGGGGTCTACGATGCCTTTGCCGAAAAGCTCGCCGCCCGGGTGGGTGAGATGAAGGTGGGCGACGGGCTGGAAGACGGCGTGCAGCTGGGCCCGCTGATCAACCCCGAGGCCGGGGAAAAGGTGATCGAACACATCGCCGACGCCACCGCCAAGGGCGCCTCCATCCTGATGGGTGGCAACAAGGGTGACACGCAGGGCAACTTCTTTGCCCCGACCATCGTCACCGGTGTGACTCAGGACATGAAGGTCGCGCAGGAAGAAACCTTTGGCCCGCTCGCGCCGCTCTTCAAGTTCGAGGATGAGGATGCGGTGATCGAGATGGCAAATGACACGATCTTTGGCCTGGCATCGTATTTCTACGCCAAGGATCTCAGCCGCGTGTACAAGGTCGCCGAGGCGCTGGAATACGGCATTGTCGGCGTCAACACTGGGATCATCTCAACCGAGGTGGCACCGTTCGGCGGGATCAAGCAATCCGGCCTTGGCCGCGAGGGCAGCCATCACGGCATCGATGAGTTCATGGAGATGAAATACATCTGCATGACGGTCTGAGCATGAGCGGCCTCTTGGCCCCGGATGACCTGCCGCCGGCTGACCGGCTGCAGGACCTGTTTCGCGCCGGGCTGACCGGCGACGGCACGCCTTGGCTCGCGCGGCGTGAGGTCGCCGCTTTGGCCCGGATGGCCCGCGATCGGGGCGTCGGCATTTCGCTGATGGAGGCGGGCACGGTGCCCCTGCACGAACCGGTAGGCGACTCAGGGTGGGAGATCCTGGGGGCGGATCCGGCGGGCTGGAACTGGGCTGAGCATCACGACCCGGCGCGTGCTTATGAACTCTTCTGCCGCAAGCTTAATGCGGCCGCGCGTGCCGGGGTGACTTTGCATTACCGGCTCTGGCTCGCACGCTCGGACGGCTGAACCCCTTGCCAAAAACCACCAAGCGGGTCATGGTCCCGCCCGGGCCGGCGATGGCGTCGCCAGCGCAGCAATTGCGTGCCCCATGATCCGTCCTGAACGCCGGGACCTTGCTTTGCCGTTGCCACGGTGAAGGGGGTCCACCCCTCCTGTGGCCAAAGGAGGGTTTTGATGGAACGACCGGACTTTTACCGTTTTCACCAAGGGGAAAAGCAGCTGCCATTCGCGGCGGCGGAATACGCGGCGCGCCTGAGCGGGTTGCGCAACAGCATGGAGGCCGCCGGCGTCGAGGCCTGCGTTTTCACCTCGATGCACAACATCGCCTATTACTCGGGCTTTCTCTATTGCAGCTTTGGCCGGCCCTACGGGTTGGTCGTCACGGCGACAGACAGCGTCACGATCAGCGCCGGCATCGACGCGGCCCAGCCCTGGCGGCGCAGCCATGGCGACAACATCACCTACACCGATTGGGCGCGCGACAATTTCTGGCGCGCGGTGCGGTCGGTCTCGGGCACCCACAAGGTCATCGGGTTCGAGGGCGATCACCTGACGCTGACGCAAAAGGCACTGCTGGACGATTTCCTGATGTCCACCCACTGCATCGACATGGCCCCCGCCACCATGCGCCAACGGATGCACAAATCCCCAGCCGAGCTGGCGCTGATCAGGCAGGGCGCACAAGTGGCCGATGTGGGCGGCTATGCCATCCGCGACGCGATCAGACCCGGCGCGCGTGAGATTGACGTGGCCATGGCCGGGCGCGACGCGATGGAGCTGGAGATCGCCAAACGCTTTCCCGACGCCGAATACCGCGACACCTGGGTGTGGTTCCAATCTGGCCTCAACACCGACGGCGCGCACAACCCGGTGACCAGCCGGGCGCTACAACACGGCGATATCCTCAGCCTGAACACCTTTCCAATGATCTCGGGCTATTACACCGCACTGGAACGCACGTTGTTTGTGGGTACTGTGGATGACGCGTCGCTGGCGGTTTGGCAGGCCAACGTCGCGGCGCATGAATTTGGCATCAGCCTGCTGCAACCGGGCATCTCCTGCGCCGAGGTGACCGAGCGGATCAACACCTTTTTCGCCGAACGCGACCTGCTGAAATACCGCACCTTCGGCTATGGCCATTCCTTTGGCGTGCTGTCGCATTACTATGGGCGCGAGGCCGGGCTGGAGCTGCGCGAAGACATCGACACGGTACTGGAGCCAGGCATGGTGATCAGCATGGAGCCGATGCTGACGATCCCGCAAGGCCTGCCCGGCGCCGGTGGCTATCGCGAACATGACATCCTGATCATCACCGAAGACGGCAACGAAAACATCACCGGCTATCCCTATGGGCCGGGCTTCAACGTGGTTGGGTGATCAAGCACCGAGGGTCGACCCAAGGCCGGCCACTCCATCGACGTCGAACGCGAGCGAGATGCCGCGTTGCCGCAAGGCCCCTGTGAGCCCAAAGTTACCAATTGTGGGCGACAGGGTTACGCGGCAGCTGGCCTGCGACCCGGATGCTTGGGTAAAGCGATGCCTTACAATTGGCGAGGTTCTGTTCAATCGCGTTCATAATCGCCGCCCATCAGAACCGCTTGGACATGTCCGCTATCTGGTGCTGAAGACCCAAAGCCTGTATCCGCGTCGGGTAAATCTCCTGGCCGATTTTCAGCACCCACAGGCCGACCTGAGCCGCGCTCTTCAAGCTGTAGTCTAGAAGCACGCCATCGCAGTGAAGATAGATGGTGTGGAGCTGTTCTCCGCCGTCCTCCATTTCCACCGTCTCGGAACTGAGGGACGCACCGCGCTCGTTCGGGTGCGCGCCGTAGTCGATCGTGCGTTCGTAGAGCGTAGTATAGTTTTTGCCGAGCTTGACGTTCGCCGCCGTGATGTGGCGGGAAACCTTGCCGTGGGTGAACTCATCGCGGACAGCCTTCTTCGCCGCGTCGTTGTCGTGGCGGTTCATCCAGACCGTCCATCGGGTCTGGTCGTCACCGATGTAATGTGCGTATGCCCCCTGTTCGAGACATAGGCGGAGCAGCGCCTGTGCCTCATACAGCTGACCTGCCATGATAGCCCCTGTTGCTCCGCGATAGGCGGCGTGCGCGCGCAGCAGGAAGCTCATCGGGATGAACGGCTGCGGGTTTGTCGCGCCGTCGAGTAGCTTGCAGAACATGCTATCGATGGCGATTAAGTCGATCACCTCGGAGCGCTTGTTGGCGAACGTCGCATGTTGATTGCCTCGATAGTCATCAAGGTATTGCGTGAGGCGGTCTTGCCCCCAGCCAGTTGGGGACGCTTGGTAGTGGATGCTATTCATACCAGCAGCATAGTCATGGGCGAATAGAACGCAACGTGAACAATCTGTGCTTCGCATATGGCATTCTCGTCCTCCCCTCGGGATGAGAGTGTCGCGAGGCGCCAAACGCGGACATCGGTCCCTTGGATGTGCATGTCCGGAAGGTCCCGCAAAACCGACATTCTAGGTGGAAAGACCGCCACAGGTCTTCACTGTGGCGTCGTCATTGCGACCCATCTTGCATGGTGCTCAACGTGACCCGATTCCAACATTTTGGACGAGACAGATCAGTTGCCGAAATCTGCGAGCGCCTTGAAGTCGATCTGTTCCAGGATCATCCGTGCCGCGTCCAGATCACCCTCGGCCTGGATCAGGATCCGGTTGGCGACCAGCGCCATCATCTGATCGTCCTGGATGGCAAAGCGCTGCCGGTTGATACGCTCGACCTTCATGCCCATCATCGCGGCATTGGCCGCCATTGCGCCCATGCTGGCGACCATGGGGTTGTCGGCCATCAGGGTCAGGCTGACGTTTTTGCCGCCCGGGCCGGAGTATTCCGCCTCGGCCCCGACACCGCCACCCATCATCGCCAGACCGGCCGCCATGTCGTTATCGATCTCACGCGTCCAGCCATTCGGCGCCTCGGGCAGAAACGCGCCAAGGCTGTCGGTTTTCATCGCCATCAACTGCTGCCGGGCGTATTCCAGCTCTTCTATGGCGAATTGAATGTCGCCGTTTTCGTATGCCTCTTTGGCGGCATCCAGGCTGTCGATGACCTCATCCGCCCAAAGCGGTGATGCCGCCAGCGCGGCGACAAGAAATGCGATTTTCTTCATAATGGAACCCCCTTCATTCCGGCTTAGTGAACCTTACGCGGCGCAGTCTAGCAAGTCAGGAAAGCCATGACTTTGACTTCGGCCCGGATCGACCCCAGTTTTCAGGATAGTAACATGTTGCTCTGAAAGCTGACCCGCATGATCGTCTCCCTGCTGATCCCGACGCTGATCCTGATGGCGACCGCCGCCATCGTGACCCGGCTGGTCGAGGCGGTCTTGCCCGAAAGCATGGCCGCGATGGCGCTGTGCCTGGGGCTGTCTGCGGCGTTGGTCTGGCTGCTGGCGGCGATTGGCTTTGCGGCGCTTTACGCGCTGGAACTGCCGCAGGCGATCAGCCTGCTGGGCGACCGGCCCGAGGCCGGGTTGCGGCACTTCCTGATCCTTGGCGCCAAGGCAGGTCTGATCTGGGGGCCGATCGTGCTTTTGGTGGTGGCCACCTCCCCGCAGCGTTGGAAAACCGCCACATGGTAGGTTGATTTTCCCGCCAGACGGTATCAGGTGGGTAAGGCAAAGGGGGATTCCATGCTGGCATTGGCGCGGCTTTTGATCATCGGATTCGTGGTGCTGACCGTGGTCTACGTGTCGCTCTCGCTATATTCGCGGTCGGTACGCCGGGCCAAGCTGGAAAGCGAATGGAACGATCTGGGCGGCGAGGGTGATAAAGAGACCTTTGTCCGCGAAGGTCTGGAGGAATACGACGGATCGCTGCGCCGCAAGCTGATCTTGGGGGTGTATATCGTGCCCTTTTGCCTGATGATCCTGATCATCTACCTGACGAACTACAACTGAGAAGGGGCGGGATATGGCCTACGTCAAATGGACCTTCATCATCCTGTTCTGGACCTTCGTGGCGGCGTTTCTGCACTATACGTTGCCGCAGCAGGACATCGCGCGGATCACCGATACCTATGAAAAGCGCGTTGATCCGGGTGAAAACAGCCTGTTCTGGGCGCAGGCGGATGTGGGATCCGACGGCACTGTGCCGAACCGCGATGTGTTTTTCATCCAGACCCGGCTGTCGAATGACCGGGTGATGGTCTATCGCAACGAAGACACCGGCTGGGGCTGGCCGCCTTACTTCAAGTTCGACACCTCGAACCTGCAGGCCGAGACGGCGGATCTCCGTTCGACCGCCGATGCGCCGCAATGGGTGGTGATCAAACATTACGGCTGGCGGCTTGAGCTGATCTCGATCTTTCCCAACGCGATTTCCGTGCGCCCGGTCGAGGGGCCGGATGTTCAGCTGATTCCCTGGCTCAACATCTTTATCCTCACCTTCCTCGTTGCCACGACCTGGGCGATCTGGGTTCGCTGGCGCCGGTTCCGCGAAAACCGGATCGACCCGGCGCTGGAGAGCGTCGGCGACAGCGTTGACGATGGGCGCAGCTGGCTGCGCGGGCTCTTTAGCCGTTAATCGGCGAAAAGATCGCCGCCCATCTGCTGGTAAAGATCGCCGTAGTCGAGGCAGACCCAGTTCTCCATGATCTGGGCATTGGCGCAGCGGTAGAAATCCATCACGCGTAAGGTCAAAGGCCGGCCATCGGCCTTGAGGCCCAGGTAATCCGCCTGCCAGGTCATCGTCATCGACGGCCAGCCCGACACGGCGGCATAGTTGCCATCGCCGATCCGGCAGTAGTGATTGCCGCCCTTGCGATCCGGAAAAGCCGCCAGAAACGGCCCGCGGTGATCCTTGACGAAACCGCGCCACTGATAGTTTGTCCCGATCCCCCCCGGCCCGTACCAGAGCATTTCGTGGTGCCAATAGCCGTCATCGCCGGTCTGGCCCTTTGATTCGCCGGTTTCCGGGTCAAAGAGATGCAGATCGCGCAGCATGCCCTCGACAAGGTCCAGCGTTTCCTTGCTGTTGCCCCCTTGCGGAATCAGCCCGTCCTGCGTCGCGGGTGCGGGAAAGACAATCTCGGTCCCCAGACGGGGAAACGGCATCCGGCCGCATTGGCGCATCAGATCAGGCAGGTCAAAGATGATCTTCATCTCGGTGATCTGGCCGTTTTCGACCCGGAAAAACTCGCCCGCGCGCAGGAATGCCAGGCTGGTCGACGGCGCCACTCCCCAGAGCGGCGCATTGAAATTGCCCACATAATGCGTAACGCAGGCGCACCATTGGCCCCCCGGCGCGCGGATATTGTCACCCCCGAAAAACATCAGGTCGCGCCGCTGCAACCCGGTGAACGCCGCGCGCAACGGCTCGATGAACGTCTGCGTGACCGCCTCGCGCCCGACCACGCGATTCAGCGGCCAGGCCAGATCGGCCAAAACGTCGGGCGCCAGGATCGACGCCTCCCCTTCTGCCCAAAGTTGCGCCAATCCATCCCGCGCCACCTGTCGAAAATCGGTCATTTGCTCTGCCTTCCCTGCCTTTGCGGAAAAAAGTCTTGGCAAAGTCGCGCGCTTGCGTCTAGCCTTTTTGCAAACGTGTGCAAAGACACGCGGCGACAACAGAGAGGATTCGTGGATGGCCGAGATCCAACTGCGCAACGTGTCCAAGCGTTGGGGGTCGTTTGTTGGTGTCGACAAGTTCGACCTGACGATTGAAGATCAGGAGTTTCTGGTGCTGCTGGGCCCCTCGGGCTGTGGCAAGACCACAACGATGCGGATGATCGCAGGCCTGGAAGAGGCCACCGATGGCGACATCATGATCGACGGGCGCCGGGTAAACGACCTTGACCCAAAAGACCGCGACATCAGCATGGTGTTCCAGTCCTACGGGCTTTACCCCAACATGAACGTCTACGAAAACATCCGGTTCCCGCTGAAGGTGCGTAAGGTGCCCGACAGCGAACATGACGAGCGCGTCAAGCGCGCCGCCGCGATGGTCGAGCTTGAGCCCTTTATGCACCGCAAACCGGCCGAGCTGTCGGGGGGGCAGCGCCAGCGCGTGGCTTTGGCCCGCGCGATTGTCCGCGAACCCAACGTGTTCCTGATGGATGAGCCGCTGTCGAACCTCGACGCCAAGCTGCGGGTGTCGACGAGGGCGCAGATCAAGAACCTGTCACATGAACTCAAGGTCACCACGATCTACGTGACCCATGACCAAATTGAGGCGATGACGCTGGCCGACCGCGTTGTGGTGATGAAGCAGGGTGTGGTGCAGCAGGTGGGCACACCAACCGAAATCTATGACCGACCGGCGAACACCTTTGTCGCCGGCTTCATCGGTAGCCCGGCGATGAACCTGATCGACGGCGACCGCACCGGCGGCGCGTTCCAGGCGGATGGCATCAGCTTGTCCGGCATTGAAGGTGGCGACGGCGCCGTGACCTTGGGCTTCCGCGCCGAGGATGCCGGGCTTGCCACGGATGACGACGTGCAAATCCAGGCCCCGATCTACACGCTGGAACTGCTGGGCGATGCCACGATGATCACCGTGCGCATCGCCGGCGCGCTGGTGTCGGTGAAAGCGCCCAAAGAGTTCCGTGCCGAAATCGGCGATATGGTGAAGATCCACGTCCCGCGCGCGGCGTGCCACTTCTTTGATCGGCAAAGCGGCCAACGCTTGCCGGACTGACCAAGATAACAGGGAGAACCAAAATGATGATGAAACGTATCCTAATGGCGACCGCCGTGTCGCTGCTGGGCACCGGCGCCTTTGCCGACTGTTCCTATGAAAACGCCGTGCCGCTGAAATCGCTCAGCGCCGGGTTCGAGGCGTGGAAAGCCGTGACCGCGGCGATGTCCGAATGCGGCAATTTCGAAGCTGAGCTCGACCAGGAGTTCCGCACCAAGCAGCCGGCCGCCTTTGCCGCCAACCCGTCGCT
>JAAUYB010125530.1_pt1 | contig 20884 bp, 25 predicted proteins | sample 7278071 | NCBI WGS metagenome assembly JAAUYB01 (sample SAMN14350121, study PRJNA611818) | marine sediment metagenome | isolation source: surface marine sediment (1.8m) | place: French Polynesia: Moorea | collected 2018-08 | reverse complement strand
GGCCGACGAGGGCGAGGGCGAGGGCGAGGCTGAGGGCGGCGCAGAGGAACAACTACAAGTTATTGATCCAGGGTTCCAGCTTCCAGGCGATGATAAACAGAGTTGCCAGATCTCCTCCCATTTGACTGTTTTGTGTAATACACTTGAAAACGAAATAATTTAGTCAAGTGTTTCAAACACTTGATTAAATTGTGTTTGGCAGTATAAATCACAATAAGCAACTTGCTTGCCGTCAAGTACACATTTCACGAAAGTACTAATTGTGTTTCCAACAGACTCATTCCCGGTAAGGAGGACTGTGTTTTTGTGGACTCTATCTGGCAGCTTTGTTATGGAGAGGAAAAATTCAGCTGTGCTTTCCCTCTTTCCGTCCGTCCTCTGCCGTCCTTTTTATGGGGTGTATCCGTGATTCTTATACGCTTGTCTTGCCTGAGCGGCAGCATGGCTTGATTTGGTTGCAAAAGATGCTCATGCTCACAAAAATATTTTTGGCGTCGTTGTTGCATGGTCTGGACCAAATTCCCTCCCTTCCAGCCTGCCTGGCATTGGCGTCGTCGCCATTTGGCAGTAAAAAATTTCCCCCCTCTGCTGCTGCATAGGCTACGCAAGGTATAAGAATCGCTGATACTCGCGGAGCCGCCACTGGTCATGCAAGAAGCAATTATCATTATTAAAACTGCACACTTTCCGAGCACTCACACTACTTCTATATAGTGAGATATTTTACCGTTTGTGGCCCAATTGATCCCAAAAACGACATCAAAATTCAAATTTGATCCGCCCAACATAAATTTCAATTTTATGAGTTTTTCCATCAGGGGCCTCCTTCTGCCTCAATTTTGTTTTTAAATGTTTTTAGCAAATACAACTTTGCCAAACTATCAAAACTTGTCAAGCCACTCAAACTTTGTCAAATCCCGCCGCAGACCTTTTGAACAAAATCTGTTCTTGTTACTAGGTGGTACTGTACGGCACTGTCACACACGGGCACGCGTATGTCGCCGCACGGAAGAGGGGGGGATTTTCGTCTGCAGGAGGGGGATTCGTATTTTTCTTTCAGGGAGGGGGTAAGCTCATTGGCTGCAGGAGGGGAGAAGGAGGGGAAGAGTACAAAAGATTTTTCTCGAAACAACATTTTTTTATCTTTTCTTTAAGATATAGGCATTCTTGTAGGAGGGAGGGAAGAAACCGTTTTTTTGCTATCAAAACGAGAAAAAATCGTGGTTTTTAATCAAGAATCTTATTATTTTTGGTGAAAAATTGGGAAAATTTTGGGGAAGATTTTTGCCAGCAAAAGCAGTTCATGAAATCCTAGGGCCGGTAACGAGACGGTCTCGTCTCAAAAATCGTCGATACGAGACGAGACCGTCTCGATATCGTCTCGTCTAGAGAGTTTGTATCGCGAGACGGTCTCGAAAAATATTTTTGGTCTCGGCCCAAAAAAGTTCCCTCAAAAACGCAAAAAAAGTTTTTGAATTTAGAAGAAGTATCTCAAGCAAGTTGCAAGACGAAAATCTCAAATTTTCTAAGTCCCCCGAAACGCGAAAAAAAGACATCAGTTTTTGCCTAGGATGCTGGGAACTTAGTTTTAAAGCATATAATGTGTGTTGGAATCTCCCCCAGCCCAAACAGGGAATAAAAGGACTTAGTCGTTTTTCCGCCTCCTTCTTTCGTCGCATGACTCACCCGCCGCCGCCGCCGCCTATTGCAAGTAGCAAGACCAAATTATCGATTAGACAAGGTCTCTGAGCGGGGCGTACGATGCGTTTTGATGGATGAATAAACAATTAAACATGTTTTCCGTGGTCGAATTTAAATGGATTTTTGTTGATTTTTTTTTGGAGGGGAGGAGGATTTTTCCCGGTCGAATCTGTAAGGACTTTTTGTCGATTTCTTTGGAGGGGGGAGGGGGAGGAAGAGGACGGTCTGGGAAAAGTAGGTGGTAGGAGGGAAGATTTATCCCGCAGCTTTTTTTTTCTAGGCTGCTATGGAACTTCCCTCCTTTCAAGAAATGTCAGTCAATTGGCATGGTAAGAATTCCATGGAAAGGTGGCAAAGCTTTCAACAGTCAGACCCTGTTTTCAAATTTGAGTGGGACTAAGAAGGGGAAGAGCAAAAAGCACCATCGCAGAAAGCATTAATTTTCCTGTCTGAGGGACGGTGCCCGTTCGAAGAAAAAGGGGAGAATTAAGGTGGGGTAAGATGGACCCGGTCAAAGGGAAAAAGATGCAGTTAGGGAATGTTTTAGGCTTTGCCTAAATGCATGATTTAGGACAGAGTGCAGGCAGGGACCCAACAGAGCCCTCTAGGATCAGCTTGCCAAACAAGTTTTTCCTGACTGTGACTAAGCTGAGCCTCCTTTTTTTCCGTTTCCCTCCACTCGTCGGAAGCCAGCTGGCGTCAAGGAAAATAAGCAAGAGAAGATTTTTTTGTACCACAGCTTTTACGAAACTGTTTTTGGTACGTTTCCTCTCTCTTCTAAAAACTCGCCAGTCAATTGGTCCAAGAACCAAGTTGTAAGGAGCCCTACTTTAAGTAAAATGACCTGGCCTGAAAAAGATCATGGATGAGATAAAAGAGCGAGAGGGAAAGACTGCCGAGAAATCCCTCTTTTTATAGGTGAAGAAAAGAAGGGGCGGCGGCTAGAAGGAGGAGGGAAACATATATTTAAGGAGGCGGAGATGGAAATCCAGGGGAAAAAAAAGAAATTGAATAGGACAAACTCAATTAATAGGGTTGTCCCATGGTTGGAACAAGGGGGGAAAAGACAGAGTCCTCTGTTGTCGAGTTCATAAAAAGGGGTTATTTGAGCGTGACGAATGGAGGGACGAAAAAACGCCAACCGACACCCCGTATTTTCAGGGTGAAAAAAGGAGAATGAGATATTTTTGTTGGTCCGCCAAACTCTTCTTGTGTTGGCCGAACCTCTAAAAAGTGCCAATTGACTGACGGTCTCTACTGCCTAAAGGAGGCAAGGGGTGCAGAGCAAGTGTCAAACTAACACAGTTTTCTCGATCCTCTCGTTGCGCAGACGAGGAAAAATGCCATCGAATCTTTTTTCTGACTGTGTCTGCAGGGAGCAAAAAGAAGGACGCCAAAAAAGAGAAAAGAGTTTTCTCTCCCCCGCGGTATGAAAAAATATCGCATCATTTTTTCCTCTGACACAATGCATGCCAAAGTATGAAAAAAAAAATAGATCGGAAAAAAGATTGGATTTATTGATCAAACAGAGCCCTCTAGGTCTCGCCGCATAAACTCTGACCGTGTCCAATTAGGAAAAAAAGCGTTGGAAGGTTCCAAAAAAAGTTGTCTTGTCTGCTTGGGACACGGTTCGCCGCCTGCCAACTGGCGTTTCCTGTCCGAGGGAGGGGAACGCTCGCCCCACGTAAAATGTGTGCTATAGAAAAGCCCCGCGTAAAATGAAACCACCCTTTTACAATGTGTGCTATAGGAAAGCCGCTCATTTTTACGACGTTTTTATGGTCTCATCGAGACCAAAAGGTGTGAAAAAAAGAGGAGGCAAATCTGTGCCTTGTGTCGTAAAAAGATTTTATTCCCCCCTCCGCCTTAGCTTCTCACATAACCGCCGATCATAGGTGCCTGAGGGCTTGAAATTAGAGGAAGGGGAAAAGAGAGGCGGAGCGGAGGGAGCCTTGCTACTTTGTCTAAAAAGTTTTTATTCTCTTTTTCTAAAATAAAAATAGAGACAATTAACACTAGTTGGTATCCATGTCCATGTCTTCCAATTTGTGTTCTTCCTCCTCCTCCTCCTCTGGGATAGGGCCGCCGAGGGCAACCATCCTCCGCTCCCGCAAGTTGTCGCAGCTGCAGTCACAGGTGATGAAGAGGTCCTCCTTGAACCTCTTCACTTGTGGACACCCGGGGCTGACCTTCTTGTGAACGGCATAGGGACAATCCCCAGCCTCCCAAGCGCCGATGACGACCCCGCAAAAGACGCACAGGACATGGTCGCTTTCTCCCCCGGCGTAGCGGAAGCCTTTAAAAAACAGCCAAAAAAAAAATGTGTGCCACACCCAACATCAACAATTGGTTTTGTCATACCAGAGAGACTCAGGTCCGTGACGGACTGCCAGATGCGAGGGAAAGTCCATGGCCAGGAGAAGGTCTTCTTGCGCATGTAGAACGAGTTCTGGTAGGCATGGTGGAGCCCGTAGCTGTCCGGCAGGTCGTACCCCGACTTGCTCAAGAACTTGAACCTTTTCCACATTGGGGTATACCTTGGTGGGGAGATGACTTTCATGGTGGTGCTTCTCTCGCGTTGGTCTGTCGACTGACAGCCAACCTGAAGGAAAGTAGAACGTTGTCATAACATTTCCTGTTGCGTTTTAGTCCAAAACGTTGCGCCCCCACCTTCCTTCCTTCCTTCCGCCGCGGAGCAAGGAGCGTGCGCGAGCACAGACAAAAGCACAAAACCGCTGTCGCAACAACAGCAACAGCCAGAGAGCAAAAAAGTTTGATCGATAGGTGTGTCCTGCCAGGACCTGTCCCGGTCGCCAGGTACTACCGGGCAAAATGACCGCGCAAAATATACGGCGACGCCGGACGTTTTCCTCCGGGGCGATCGTCAGTCCGTCCGGACCTCCCATGCAGAAAAGAGGTGTGGATGGCTGAGCCCTTTTCGGAGAAGGAACTTAGACAAATTCCTCATCCCCCGCAGCAAGAAAGAGAAAGAAGAGAACAACAGCACAACGAGAGCACCTGGCAAAGGCTCATTGCACGGCTGCTCAGGTTCTTCCTGTGAAGGCCCACCATGGATGAGCACCTCCTTCACGCGACGGGTCTCACTCCTCCTCCCCTTCCTCGCCGTCCTCCCCGTCCGGCGCTCGGCTTCCACGAAGGTTGGAGGAGCAACCACGGCTACGGCGGCGACGGCGAAGGATATCAGCCCAACGCGCAGAGGTCGGCCGCGAGCCGCATCGCCATGCACGACATGGTCGACACCCTCGAGATCTCTGACGTCAAGGCTGTCTGTCTGACATATGGCGTGAGTTTTTCTCTTTCTTTTTCTTTCGTGTCTCTCCTTCCCACGTCGCATCAAAAAAATTGAGTTTTCTCTTTTTTTCTTTGAGCGCGTAGAGAGACCACCCAAGATTGATTGGTTTTCTCTTTCTCCTTCCCCGCAGGGCAACTTTCTCTTCGGCGTCCACAGGGGCGCCTTCTTTGGGAAGCACGTTCAAGTCACCAACCCCGAGCTGACGACCGTGCTGGAGAGCATGCGCGACCTGCTGCCCTTCATCTACTCCCCAGAGCTCAAGGAAAGCGATGGAGACCACAAGATCCCCACCCGCCGGATCAGCGACGCCTGCAAGGACGCCACCTTCACCTCTGCTGGCATCTTCAACGAGACGAGGCTGATCAGCGTGAGGACCAACTTCCGACCCCTCGACCTGAAGTTCTGCAAGAACCTTGGGTCCACCTTCTACCCCATGGGGTGAGTATTATTCACATGTTTTTTGTGTGTCTGCAATGTTGCAAAGTTGCGCATTTGTTGAGAGCTGTTCTTTTCCAGTAGTGGTTTTCTCATTCATTTTCCAAACATTGTTTTTGTGTTTTTTCCCTCTCTCCCCTCAACAGGAACGGCCTCGCTCTCGACCTGGACAACGTCGCCGTCTTCCTCCATCCGGAGAGAGGCATTGTGTGCCTGCTGCTGAAGAGGGCGCGGGAGACCCAGGAAGTCAAGTCCTTCCTGCATCGCCTGGCCCAGTCCGTCTTCAGCTGCATGAAGACAGTGAGAACATCCGTGTTTTTTTTCCCCATCCTACCTGCTTTTTTTGCAATTATTGTTTGTGCTTAGGAGCTTCAATGTATTGTTTTCTCTCGTTTTTCCTCCCCCTAGGATGTCCAGGCTGGGAAGATTCCCCACATCCTCAAAAAAGAAGTGCTGCCCCACCCCGCCGTGAGGGCCTTCATCAAGGAGGAGGCGAGGGCCCTGCAGCTGAGGAAGTCCGAGGTCCTCACCCAGAAGGCCTTTGACAACGTCTACCTCCTCACCCAACTCATCCTGGCCTTCCAGGCCTCTCGCCTGCAGATGGCTCTCTTCGAGGCCAAGAGGAAGAAGCAGCTCCCGTCCATGTCGGAGCGCTCCCTGGAGATGCTGGAGAACGCCCGCGAGGTGAAGAAGGAGCAGGCGGTGAGCAACTTTTTCTTCCCTGACTACTCACAAAATTCCCAGGTGGGGGAGAGACAATAGTTTTCTTTCTTTCTTTTTCTGATGTGCCTTGCAGTTCTTTGTGTCCCGCTCCAAGGAGAGGAAGGCCCGTGCTGCTGCTGCTGCGGCCGCGGCGGCAGGCTACGGCGAGAGGAGGGGCAACCTGCCCCAGTATGGAGACGTCTTCACACCTCAGAAGTACTTCACTCCAGACCGCTACGATGGCCAGCCCTGCCTGGTCAGCAGCCACGCCCGCCGTGCCCTGGACTTCAACTCGGTGGCCAGGAAGCCCCGCGGCCCCCACGCGGAGTTGTTCGAGGAGGAGGACCGCCGCCGCGACAGCACCGAGTTCGGCTTCGGCAGCAGCAGCAGCAGCAGCGCCCCTGGCTTTGTCGGGGGCGCCCGCCCTTATTGGCGGCAACGGGAGGTCCAGGAGCAGCTCCAGAAGCAACAGCAGCAGCAGCAGCAGCAGGAGGAGGTGGAGTCCGAGAAGGAGAAGGCAGCGGCGGACGCTGGCAGCCAAGTCCGCTCCGGGCCCACCACCAGCCAGATCATTGAGGAGTTTGCCAGCCAGGTGTGTCCCCTGGGAACCCAGGTATGTTTAGTAGTTATTTTTCTTTAAAAAAGTAAAAAAAAAAATTGTGGCCCAGAGCTGAAAAAGAATTAAAAACATATTTTTTGTGGTTTTTTTTTTCAGGAGGTGCCTCCTCTCTTTGGCAACAACGAGTCATACGACACGCAGCCCCTGATCCTAGACAGCGACGAGGAGGAGGCCGACCGCGCCTACCAGGACCTGGCCGACATCATGACGCCCAGCCCCGACTCCACATCAGACCCTTCCCTCCTGTGCATCGACGAGAGCCCCGAGGCGGCGGCCGAGGCGGAGGCCAGGCGGAAGGAGAAGAAGAAGAGGGAGAAGGAGGCGGAGCTCTCTCTGTCCTCTGAGACTCTCGGCCTCAACCTTCCCAAGAGTCGCAGCGGCGGCAGCAGCGGGGGAGGCTGCAGCAGCCCCATGGACACCAGCTCGCCGCTCAACAAGAGCAACAAGGAGAACGAGGACCCGGCCGCCAACGCTGGCAGCAAGAAGCACAATGATGAAGAAGGAGAAGAGGAGAAGAGGAAGAAGAAGGAGGAGGAGGAGAAGGAGGCCCAGAAGGACATGGAAGAGGGCATCCTCTCCCCGGCCGTGAGGCGCACCCGCCGCCGCGCCGCCATGCGCCGCCAGGCCATCTCCGCCGTGCTGGGCACCAGCAGGAGCAAGAGGCTGGGCTTCCTGGACTCGTCCTCAGAGGAGGAAGAAGAGAGCAAGAAGAGGAAGCGCCACAACGCAGGCAGCGACGACGACGACGAGGAACTGCCCGACCCGAAAAAGACCAGGGTGTGAGTCGAAGGAGGAAGGAGGAGGAAGAAGAAGAAGAAAGGACAGATTCAACAGGCGACGGACGGAAAATGGAATGGACTTGGACGCAACGGAAAAGAAAACAGTTCAAAAAATCCAATCAAAAAAAAGTAAAAAAGATCAAAAAAATCCAATCAAAAAATTACGTGTTTTTTTAACACCCCCAACAGCACTATCCCCCTTGTTTAATATTTAAAGCAAAGAGTATGAATGTGAGAAAAGAGTGTTTGATCCCATAGCTTTTTTTAGCAAATTTATGTGTTCCGTCCCCTGCCTTTTCCCCGCTCTAATAAACGTAATGTGGAATTCTGTGCAATGACAATCCAAAGAAGAAAACAACCTGGTGAATTATTTTTTGATGTATTTTTAAGAAGAAGCAAAAAGAATCGTCCATAGTCTCCATCTAGTCTTGTGTTTTACAACATCCTTTTCGGAAAAATATATAAAAATTGAGGATCCTCCAAAAAAAAAAGTGGTTTTTGTAGCGATGCATTCTTTTTCCGCATGTTTCAATGTTGTTTGTCTCCCCTCGCGCGCTCTTGTCTCTTTTTCCTGGACCGCTTTTTTGTCTGCAGGGAAAACGCGGACCGCGGAACTGTCTTTTTGCATGCAGGAGAAAAATGTATTATTCCATTCATGTGTCTTGCGCAAAAAAATGAAGGGAGCAATTTGGGTTTGGTGTGTCCTCTTGGCGAGTCTTTTCTGGGAGGCGAACCCAAAATGTGTCTACAAGAAAAGAAAGACCGTGTGCAAGGGAAAATTGCAGATGTGCGTGTACGTGGTTTGCTCCGGAAGAAAGAGCATTAAAAAGAGCAGTGTTGTGGACTTTTCCACGTTGTCTTCCTCTTCTACTTCCTTGGCAGCGAGAACGGCTACAACCTTTGCCTCCTCCACCGCCGCCACTGCTAGAACAACAGAAGCAGCAACAAGAAGCAGCAGTGGCACTTCGTCTTTGCCATCCTCCACCACCACAACAACAACGTCCTCCACCTCTACTGCTAGCACTACTAGCAGCACAACAACAACAACGTCTTCGGATCAATATCGTCATCATCGTCATCCCCGCCGAAGACGGCGTCGGCGATCGAGTTCAACCCCTTCCGCTCCCCCTCCTCCTCCTCCATTTAAAGCCCTTTTTAAAAGCCCCGCTCCAGCGGCTCCCCTTCCTTCTACCGCCCGCGAAACCTCTCCTCCTCCTCCAGCAGCCGGCCTACGGCAGCTGACAACACACCGACAGAAAAGCAAAAGCCTCCCGGAGGGCGGCGGTCGCCGCGGGGGGCGTTTCCAAAACGAGGTCATCGAGGCCCAGACCGCGCCCTTGAGGAACGCGATCGAGAAGACGCCCGTGCCAAGACGTTCCCCGTCCCATCCTCTGCGCAGCAGGCCAGTTCGCTGGAGGAGAAGACAAAGACGTCGGACATTGGCTACAACTGCCCAGGCTTCAACGTTGGCTACGACTGCCCAAGGTTCGACTGTGCGATCTGCGCAAACTCTGACTGCCCGGACATCGACCACCCGGACTTTGTCTGCCCAAACTTCGTCTGCCCAGACGTTGTCTGCCCAAACTTCGTCTGTCCGGACTTTGACTGCACAAGCTACTGAGACTTTGGCAGTCCTTCCTACTCCGCCGAGAACAACATCCCCAGCGCCTCCAATACCCTCTGCATCCTCTTCTCCTTTTCGAGGGACATCGGCCACTCCTCCAACGCCTGCCAACACAGCCACAGCGCGGACCACAACTACCAACATGTTCTCCATCTCCTTCCTCCTGCTCTTCCTGGGCGTCACCGCGGAGGCCACAGACTTTACCAAGCGCGTCAGGTGCCCTGACAACACGACCATGGTGGCCGAGTACAAGCAGGAGGCCTTCTGTGTCTACTTTGACATTGAATTCGTGAGTAAAATGTTTTTTTCTTCTGTCTAGCAAAATGATGTGTCTAACCAAGTTTTTTTTGCGTTTTCAGATTTGTGAGTGGCCGCATGGACCCTCTGAGACTCTGCGTGATGTCCTCTGTCCAGAGTGGCACCGCGAGGGAGGGGCGTCGACAACAACTCCTCAGCCAGCACCAACACCTGCTCCGGGTCCATCACCCTCCAACAGTGGCTTCCCCTGGAGGAGTGTCGTCATCACGGGGGTCACCAGCCTGGTGAGTGGACTGCTCCTCCTCCTCCTCAAGGACCGTCTCAGGACCTGGATTGTTGACCTGGGCCATTGGGTGCGCCACCCCGAGGAAGGAGGGAGAGGTCTCGTCCATCGGGCCGCCGCCCTGGTCTCTGGCTGGTGCAACACCTGCTGCCTCCCGATCAGAACCCTCGCCATGATCGTCTGCACCGGCTGCGGGGCAAGCCTGGTCTTCCTGTTCGGCCTGGGTGCCAGGATGTGCAACTGGTGCCGCGGTCTCTGCGGCGGGGCTCAGAGGCCGGAGAATCGGGATCTCAGGCCGGAGAATAGGGGGGACGGCGAGGGAGCTCAAGACTGGTGGGAGGAGAACTGGGGCGACCTGGGCGCGGGGGCTCCCCTGGCCGGCGAGGACCAGGAGCTGCAGCAGCAGCAGCAGCAGCCGCCGCTGCCACAGCAACAGGCTGCCTGGGAAGAAGTCGAGCTGCTCCCCCGCGGCCCCGCGATCCTCCAGATGCAAGTTCACCATCCTGATGAGTGAGGAAATGATGGAAACAAAACCCAAAGAAAAAGGGCCTAAGAAACAAGAAAAGGACGATCTGCCTAAAAAATTGATATTTCCAATGATTTATGTGTGGCAATTTTTTTTTCCCTCCCAGAGTTTCATTCTAACCAGGAAGAAGAACAAAGTGAGATTTGCATGACTCTCCCACCAAAAGATTTGCTAGAGTATGATTTTAAGAGGGACAATCAGGTTTTAATGGACTTTTATGGGTGCCAAAAACTGTGATTTGAAGATCAAAAGTCGTCTATTAGAACCCTTTTTACATCATTGAAAACAAGTGCAAAAAAGTTCCAAAGAAAAAGTCCCAAAGACTCTAAAGCCGATATTGTCCTTTTGTGATACTTTTCCACTTTTGTATGCAATAAATACAATGTTTGCAAATTCCCACTTTTGTGTACAATTGTTTATATCCACCACAAAAATATTTGCATTTTAATTCAGTTGAAATATTCGCATTTTAAGTCGCTTGAAATTTTGCTTCTTATTCGCTTGAAATTTGTGATCGCTTATCGTATACTTCGCATCAAATCTCCGTCGGAGAAAAGCCTAGGAGGGAGAGGTTGGGGGAGGGAGGGAAAGGATGCAGCGCAGTAGCGGCTGCGGGAAAAACAAATTAAATTCGGGATTCGGGAAAGCAAGTGTCTTTGACATTTCGAAAAGAGAGAGAGAGAGGGATGCTGCTTTACTTGGCCCTGGCGGCCCTGGCGGCCCTGGCGGCCTCGACGACCTCCGCCGCGGCCTTGACGGCCTCGACGACCTCCGGCGTGGCCTCCGGATCCGGGATGCGCTTCTCCGCTCCGCCCTCCTCTGGATCTGGGATGCGCTTCTCCGCTCCGCCCTTCGCCTCCGCCGCGGCCCTGGCGGCCTCGACGACCTCCGCCGCGGCCTCGACGACCTCCGCCGCGACCTTGACGACCTCGGGATCCGGGATGCGCTTCTCCGCTCCGCCCTCCTCCTCCTCCTACGGATCTGGGATGCGCTTCTCTGCTCCTCCCTTCACCCCAGACGGCGGCGGCGTGAGCAAGCCCGGCCCGGCCTCTGAGGCCTCTGTGACCTCGACCCCCGTGACCTCGACCCCCGTGATCTCGACCCCCGTGACCTCGACCCCCGTGATCTCGACCCCCGTGATCTCGACCTCCGACAGCGGCGTGGGCGACAAGAAGGGCAAGCTCAGCCCGGGCTTCTTTGAGAACTTCCCCCTGCCTGGCGTGGCCGCCGAAGTGTCCAAGATGGACAACCCCACCCTGGAGAAGAGGAACCTGCTGTCCATGGCCTACAAGAACGTGGTGGGCGTCCGCCGTGGCGGCGGCGACGCGGAAGACGACGACGACGACGCGGGAGCTGGCGACGAGGCTCAAGGTCCAGGTGACTACAGCTTTGGATACTTCCCGATGGCGTAGCATAGTCAAATTTGGACTCAAATGAATGGAAATTTTGTGCCCGTTTCAAATTTGGCATTCTTTTGGAGCTAGCTTTGTTCGTTATAGCACTATGAATTTTCAAAGTTAAATAATCATGTATAATTTTGTAGTGCGGGTCCGGCGCAAGGCCATCCCTCCGGGCCAGGTGATTCCTCCCGAGGTGAGCTCTTCATTCTTCTAATGTGCCAGTCCAAATGGTTCTAAATGATATCTTTTCTTGCCAGTGCATCCTCCGAGGCACCAAGGTGCACCTCCTGTGCACAGTGGGCGAGGAGACGACGGCGGCGCCCCGGGTCAGCAGCAGCAACAACAACAGCATCAACGAGGACGGCGAGGGCTTGTCGCCCGTCGCCCTGGCCTTCCTCATCTTGGTCCTCCTCCTTCTCCTCCTCCTGGCCGGGTATCTTGCTCAGGTAGAGGTCTTTTTTATTGGTGTATTGAAAAAGAGCATTGCTCTGATGCTGTACTTGCATTTTTGCAGCACCGAGTTCGCCACGGCCGCCTCCCGCCCCTCCCACGGCCGGTCCGCCGCCTCCCGCGCCGCCTGTGCGCCCGCCTGCGCCACCAAGACCTGGAGGAGGGCGAAGAGGACGAGGACGACGAGGAGGACTACGCCCCCAGGGCGCCCCCGCTCGGGGCCATCCTGCAGCAGCAGCAGCAGCAACATCAACAACAGGAGCCCCGTCGCTCGGGCAGGGCGCGCCAGGCGCCAGAGCGCTTGAATTTATAAATTTCGTCGCTTCATTTTTTTAAAAAGATCGTTTTTGAAGAGCTGTGATGCGCAAAGAGAAAATACACTGTGATACAACTGTTTGCTCGATACATCAATGTTGAATTTATTACTTGACAATGATGTATGTTTAGCTCAAATAGGCATAAGAAACCGCGCGATTCTTATCAGTCATCATGCTCGAGGGGAACTCGGAGAAGATGTACACCGTGATGGCGCTCTCCAGGGCCTCCGAAAAACTCACAGAGAGCGAGAGGTGGCCCAGCTTGGTGGGGTGTTTCACTTGTCCATCTGCAGCACGTCCGTCTTGACTTAAATCATATGTGACCAGAGCATATCCTCCGAGGAAGTCGTCCAGCTTGATCCAGCTGTCTTCTGGCGTGTACGTCTGCCCCAGGTTCCCCACCAGGTGTCTGTAGTATGCCATGCACAGCTGCGAGGGCGTGTTCATGGGGTCGCAGACAAGTGGGGCCCCATTCAGGGTGAGCTGCAACTTGGTGATGTTGATCTTCTCCCCGTTGTTCTTCTTGAAGGAAAGTCCAAAGTCATAGGGGTTTGCCGCGTAGTTGTTGATGTAGCTGCTCTTGACAAAGAGAACGATCATCCTCCCCGGATTGACGGATGTTTGCACGATCCTGGATCCAACAAAAAAAGTTTTTTTCCCTATTCATATTATTACAGCAAACTAACTCACCCTTCTGCGGTGTAGTTGGCCAGGCTGGCGGAGATGTGCAGCAGGTGCGGCTCGATCCTCCTCATTGGGTACACCAACGGCTTCTCCGCCAGGCGCTTCTCGAGATCGGACGCCAACCCCTGCGCCATGGTCCGGACTTTCACCAGCATTGTGCACTCCTTCAGCTCCAGCTTATACTTCTTGGTGTCCCTGTTGGCGTCGGGACAGATCACATAGTTGGAAGGATCGGCGTGCACGAGTTCGACTCTTATAGGGACGTTGCTGAGAATAGGGAGGGTGCAGCTGGAGAGGTCGGACGTGATGCGGCTGTAGATGGTCGTGGGCGTGTCCTTGTACACCCACTTGGTCTGAAATAGAGGTATTTTTTTATTGTTCTGTTTTTTCCCACGTTGCTGGCAATTTTGCTGTAGGTTTCCCATACCTTGGGATCCTCCTTGGTCCCGTCGGCCACCATGTCCGCGAACAGCAGGCGCCGCTCTGTGAAGCCCACCGCGGTCTCCTGGTCTGTCTCCTGTTGCTGGTAGGCTCTGTCCTGCAACAGCCAATTTAAAGAAATGGGGGTGCAATTAACCAATTCTAATAAAGGAAGACCATCGCCATACCGGGTACCACCCATAGAGCTGTAGACTAGCCTCCTTCTTGCTCTGACTGTAGTTTAAGCAGGAGTCAAGGAAACTGCGTATGGGGTACGTATCAAGTGGGCTGGCGCTGACCTCCACGTCTCCCACAAAGATCCGGACGGACCTGAAGATGGCCGCGCCAATGTTGTTGACCACCGAGACCTGCAGAGTTATAAAAAATTGAGAGAAAAAAACACTTCTCTTGACAAATAGAATAACTCACGTTGGCATTGTCGTCCGGCTTGTTCCCCGCTGCGTCCACCAAGCGCAAAGAGAGCTGGAGCTGGAGGTCGTTGGCGAACACAAAATTCGGCGAGGCCAACCTCGGAATTTCAAACACGAGGCTGTGGTTGGTGATGACCGAGGCCGGAGACAGCGCCAATTCGTACACATTATTCCAGCTCAGGTCAGAAGGCTTGACCGAAAAATAATCGTCGCTCCTGTTGAGAACCACGCCGGACTTGCTGCTCATGCGGTTGTCGCTGTTGGCGACGGCGTCCGAGGACGCCAGGTTGCCTCCCAGGGAGGAGGCCATGCTGTTGGAGGTCAGAAGATGCGAGACTTCTTCTCTCCTCTTCCCTTCTTCTGCCTGAGGGGGATGTGTCTGTCTCCTGCGGCTGCGGGTCCCCAGGCGACCTCAGACTTGCGCTTTAGCTCCGTCTTGTGCTGAGCGTGTTCTTCCTCTTCCTGTTTTTGCACCTCCTTCACGTCCGGTGGGGTGTCGATGAGACTCTGCTCCTGCTCGGCCTTGAGGGTCAGAGGGGCCTCTAGCTGCTCCTGCCGCTTGATTTCGGTCTGCACACTGAACGCGTTGCCTGCAGGAATGTACTGACTGTATCCACTGGGCGTGCCCAAGGTGCCCCCGAAGCCGATCCTGGTCCTGTCGTGGTACACGGTCTCGGATGGGAGGGGCCACTGCAGGCTCTGGAGATCCATGCCTTGTTGAAGACGGGCACTCGACTGACGCTTCAAAACGCTTTTCTGGTGTTTTATACATTTTTCATTCTGCTCTATGAAACGTTTTCCACATATCTGGAGGACATGGAACGTTTTTTCCTTTGGGGTTCTCGTTCTTTCCAAAGTTTTTGAGAGCTCAAGCATGGTGGCGGAGGTCCGAGGCGGGAATCCATGTGTCAAAGGAGGAAGGGTAGTCCATCCAGCCCACCCTGACCATCTTCTTCCCTCTTTCCATCTTGGCCTCTTTCACGGCGCTGACGGGAAAGAAAGCAGGCTCCTTGACCGCTCTCATCTCACTTGCTGTGTACCACCTCTTCTGCACCTGGCCCAGGCCATCTTCTAGTTGGTAGAGGTAAGGCCTCTCTTCTGTCTTAATGTTCTTGATGGTGTATAGGTGGAAGCTGAAGTAGCGGTCAGACTCTTTCTGTAGGAGGTATGGAGGGAGGGGCAGCACTACTGTGTCTCCCAACTTGTAAACACGGCCTCGGTCTCTCACTCCTCCTCCCTGCCGCAGGCGCTCCTGCTCCTCAAGAAACTCGTCAAAGGGCTCCCGGTGGCTCAGCTCCCTGTTCTTCTGGTTCAGTTCCTCCCAGTGGTCCACCACGTCCGCCGGGGCCATGCCGATGGAGCGGTTGAAACGGTGGTTGAGGATGTGGGTGGCCTTCTGAACAGTCTCGTCCCAGGATGCATCTGGCTGGGTCTGGATGAAACGGGTCATGACCCTCTTGATGGAACGATTGGCCCTCTCTGCGTATCTGCGTGCAATTTTTATGTCACAGAAAGTAGAAATATTATTTTTTTTTCTCAAAAAATATACCTTGCTTTGTTGCGGGCGTAGGAGAAAGAGTGAAAGACATTGCGACTTTTCAAGAATTCCGCAATCTTGGCAAACTCTTTTCCTCTGTCAGTTTCCAATGTAGTGCCTTCCAGTCTATAGGGAAGCTGCATGTCTCTCTCCACAATGTCTTTGAAGGCGGCCAGGACGGCGTCGGCGGACTTGTTGGGCAAGGCGCGGCAGAAGATTTTGCGGCTGAAGATCTCAATCAGGAGCAGGTAGTACCGCCCGCGGATTTTTCGAGGGTTCCTGAGATCTCTGAATCGGTCCCCCAAGTCTCCCAAGTCTGCCTCATACCTTTTATAAAAACAATTAATAATAAACAGAAGAAAATTTGATTTAATTGTTTCATTACCTTGCGTTCCACCCAAAAGCCAGATCTTTTCTCAAGGGAAAGTGTTTGCGGAGACCCCTGCTGACCTGGTAGTGCAGGTCCTGCTCCAACAGGTGTCTGACCTGGGACTTGCTCAGACCTCCGGTGCGGCCTCTCTGTCTCAGTCCTCGGTAGAACGCGTCCAGACCCGACAGGGCCCCAGGGAAAGAAGGGTCTTTCCACAACTCGAGAAGGTCTTCCTTGCTTTTTTCACTGGTTCTGTTTGTTTTCTTTTTCCTCTCCTTCCCCCTTTTCTCTCCTCTGCTCCTGGCCATGGCGACGTTTGCACTCGACTGTCCCTTCTCGACCCCAAAGAACGTTTTTGTACCACACATTGTGGAACGTTGAGAAAAAGGAACGTTTTTGTTACGTCTGACATCAGTTCGTCATGCACCTTCCTCTGGACAGGGTGCTGGCGGAGCACCAGATTACAGTGTCCCGGACCTCCACCTCCTTTCACGTCACCTTTGAAGAGTTGGAGCCCTACGGTCTGAGTGCAGGAAACTGGGTCATCTTGCCGCAGTACCTGTCCACCGACGCCAACCTCATACCTACTGGCAGCTTCTTCCAGGGCTACTCCTTGTACTGCTTTCAAACGCTCTCCGGGAACAACAAACCCCTTTCTGTGGCCCAGTTTGGGGCTAGGGAGTTCCAAGAGGCAGGAAACGTGGTCGTCTTTGCCGAGCGGTCCCCTCGCCCCTTCCTCGTCTCCCTGAGGTCGGACAGGTTCTTCTTTGAGCTCCGGACTCTCAATGGGCAACCGGTGGAGCTCCCGGACGGCGCCGAACTCCTCTTCAGCTTCTCGCTTTTTGAGCTCTGCCGCGACTAGACTGAAGTACAAGTCCTTTCACACCAGGATGGACTGGAGGATTCCTCCCACTGCCAGGTACCACACAGTCCTATGTGATACAAAAAAAAATTATTGCTTCACCATGTTCTTTTTTTCTTTGAAACAGGATCCAGATAATTGGTCCAAGCCAGGTAATTTTTAGGTGGAAAAATGCCTAGAATAATAGGACACATAATAATGGCTGGTTTTTGAATTTCTTTTTGCAGAGCGGGAAGAGCTACCTGCTCCGAGAAATGATTGAGGACTCGAGCATATGGATGGAACCCCACAATCTGGTCATCTATTGCGCCCCTCGCCTCACAGACCGCGACGGGTACCTAGACTCGCTGCTCACCATATGCGAGAACCAGAACAAGCGTCTGGCCACCTACGCCAGGATCCCCCCGCTGGAAGTGCTGGAGAAGTTTACCGAGGGGAAGAGGTGCTTTTTTACATATTCCATGTTTTTCTTTTCATGCGCGGAGTAAAACTTGGTATGTCCTAGGGCTCTTCTCATCATCGACGACCTCCTCGCCATCCCTCCGGACAAGGGTTTGGACCTGCTTCAGGACTACCTGCTCATGCATTCCCACCACCAACAGCTGAGCGTGCTCTTCACGGTGCAGAACCCTTTTGTCCGTCCGACCCGACAGTTGGACCTCGTCACCCTCAGTCGCCAGGTATTGTTTTCCATTAGCAAAAACAATAATTTTTTTCTTAGAAGAAATATGGTTTTTTTTTCCTCTTATTATTCAGGTCAACATCCGTATCGTCATCTACAGCCTCAACGACTACTCCGTCCTGGGCACCCTCAACAGGAAGCTCTTCCCAGAGGTCAAGAACTTTCTGGTGCGCTGCATGGAGAAGGCCAGGGAGCGCGGGTGGAACTACCTGTTCATCCACACAGACCCGTTCTCGAATTTGCCTCGCAAGTTCATCACCATGTCGGGCATTTTTTCCGATGAACGCAAGTACAACTCGCCCACTTTTTTCGAGCTGGGAAAAGTCTAAGAGAGTAATACAGATATGTCACCGTCGCAAATAAAAATGTACTACAACAATTTCTTGGTTTTGTCCGGTTTTTTATTATTCCTTTTTTAACGATGTTTCAAGCTTTCTCCTTAGGGGGAATGTTCTCCTTGTCATCCTTGTCCTCCTTCTCAGGATCTGCCTCCTTGTCCTCCCTTTTCTTGTCTTCTTTCTCCTCGTTGCCCATCTTCTCGTCATGGTCCTCCTCCTTCTGGACGTGGTCCTCCTCCTCCTCCTGGTCTTCAGGTCCCTCCTTGTCCTCTTCAATGCCGCTGTCCTGGCTGTCCTCCTTCTCCGCGTAGTCGTCCTCGCTGTAGCCTTCCTCGTCGCTGGAGTAGAAGGCAAACTCATCATCCGAGTCCCACGGGTACAAGTACTGGGGCCCCAGCTCCTCAAAAGCAGCCAGGCAGGAGGGGCTCTCCCTCTGGTGGATCTCGCAAATGTTGTCCTCGTCTTGGCAGTCCGCGATCTGGATCCTGCAGTAGGTGCACAAGACTTCTCCTTCTTTGTGGTTGTTGTTGCCCTCCTCCTCCTTCTTCTTACAGGGGATGAAGCCCTGCTGGGCCAGCTGCTCCACGGTCCTGAGAGAGTAGGGGCTGTTCAAGGTGTAGAGGCTGCGCCTGGCCACCCGCCCACGCAGGAGGTAGACCATGGATTTGCGGCTGAGGTCCTCGTATCCCGGGTAAGGCACCGGGCAAGGATCGAACTTGGGTGGCAGAGTAGCGGATCGGGTTACCTTCATGTTGCTGGCGCGTCTGAAACAAGACTGACTGAATCAATAGGGAACAACGACAAGCCAACGTTTGTAGTTCCTTATTGATCAAACACAGAACGTTCTGCATCATATGTGTTCTTGGGAGAAGACAACGTTTTTATTTGTTTTCCTGAGTAAAAGAGGAGGGGGAGAAGAAGAAGAAGAAAGAATAAAACGTCCTGCATGAAACAACATGATCTCCAGTCGAGGTCAACATGCTGAGCAAGCAGCAGGTGGACAAGCACAGACCTTTTTTACACAGTCTGTTTGTGGCTCGCAACGTGGAAGCGCTCCGTCGCCTGATTCGAAAGGCAAGTCACTTCCAAATCCGCACCCTCTTTCTCCTCGTTGCCTCCGTGGCTCTTAAGCACCTCCCTGCCAACGAGGTTGTCAGGAGGGCCTTCTACTACAGTAGGAAGAAGAGGCTGCTCCACCAGGTGACGCGGTCAAAGGCGCAGGTGAGGAGGTTCCTAACCAGCTCGGGCAGGGAGGAGTGGAGGAGGGTCCTCCTGGAACTGGCCCCCCTGGTCCGCGCCTGCCTTAACCTCCTGTTCCACAACGGGGGACACTAACAAGCCATGAGCAACGTGTTTGTGCCGGAAGAAGAGTACGAGAGACTCAGACAGATCAAGAAGGAACACAACAGGCTCCTGGAGCAGCAAGCCAGCGACCAGCGGCGCGTGGAGCAGCAGCGGAAGCTCTTGGAAGGAGAGATCAAGGTCAACCAGGTCAATGAGGCGGCCGTCGATCGAGCCAATGCTGCGCGCCGGGAAGCTGTTGCTCCTCTTCGCCAGAGTGTGGTGGGACCTCAGGCAGCGGCGTCGGCAGCAACAGAGGACGCGGCGGAAGGAGGAGAGGATCCGTCAACTGCGTGCCAAAGCGCTCCAGAAGCAGCAGCAGCAGCAGCAACAACAACAACAACACTTCCAAGAGCCAAGGGGGAAAGGGAGAAGAAATTAGCTCTGGTGGCCCAGGGCTCCTCTGACCTGAGCAACCTGGCGGACGCCTTCTCCTCCCCCGCCCAGTGGAGCAAGGCCATGAGATTCCTCCAAAAGGCTTTGGTTCATCAGAGCGTCCACATTGACAGAGGATTGATGTACCTGGACGGGTTCAAGATTGGCCACATCATTCTAGTCTTGTACCACCTTTTTGGAAGAGAAAAAGGAGGACTAAGCTCAGGCATCCAGCACCGGGCCAAACTGGGCTCTTTTGTCCGCGAGATGGGCATGCACCACCACCACCACCACCACAACCAGCTCCCTAAAGCCAAGACATCCAGGAGGGTCGCAGCGGCTGCGGCGGCAGGAACGCGGAAAAAGCAGAAGACCAAGAAGACAGCCAAGATCCCATCGACGACGACGGCAGCGGGAGCCAGCATCAACCCGGAGCTGTACCACCTGCTGAAATAAGCACAAGAAGAAAAAACCCTTTCTTCCCCCCACATTTCCCCTAAATACATTTGCCCTTGCTTTTATAAAAAAAATTCTCTGCATAATTCATTAAAAGAGGTTGTCCTCCAATATCCATTAAACACTTTCCCTTTCCCTCCCCCCGCAAGTTCAAAATCCCCATACAAATCCCACCATGTTCCCTCTTTCCCTGTCACACCCACAACGAAATCATCGCTGAATAAAGGAAAAAACAGAGTAAGAAAAAAAATGGTTATAGTACCCATGTAGAGTTCCACCACTTATATTTAAAAACGTTCGCCCTGATTTAACAGATGTGTATGGCTAATTCTCGGGTTAAATAGAACCACCAACTCATTATTTTCTTGTTTATTAGCAAGACTTGAACGAATTTTGGTATCAGTGCATCAATGAGAAAACGTATTTTTTTCTTTGGTGAAATCATAAAGTGGGAGGGAAGGAGGGAGGGTTTTGCGTGCATGCGTGCGTCGGCCTTCTCAATGAGGCACATCGGCAAAGTCAAAGCTGCGAAGACCAAAGGGGTAGCTGGTCAGGTGACAGTCGGGATCTTTGGGAATCCATCTCTTGCTTCCCAGGGAGGCAGTGGAATAACTTTTTTCGACAATCAGGTTCTTGATGGTTTGAGAACGCGCATCAATCTTCATCTGGAAGTGAGGGACCCGCACGGTGACCCCCTTCTTCTTCTTCTTCTTCTTGGTCTTCTTCTTGGCCGTCTTCTGCTTGGCCCGACCGTTCTGTTGGCTTTCGCCGTCGGCGGCTTCCTCCTCTTCCTCCGTCGTCGCAGGAAGGGCGCTGCTGCTGTGGCCCCCAACGTCCTCCTCTGGCAGGGCGGCGGTGCTGTTGTCGTCGTCGTTGTCGCTGCTGCTGCTGATGCCGGCGGCGGCCTTCCTCTGTCGGGTGACAAAGTCCTGGGCCATCTCGGCCATCTTGTCTCCTGTCAGCAGGTCCAGGGCCTGCTTG
>JAAUYB010074700.1_pt1 | contig 20893 bp, 21 predicted proteins | sample 7278071 | NCBI WGS metagenome assembly JAAUYB01 (sample SAMN14350121, study PRJNA611818) | marine sediment metagenome | isolation source: surface marine sediment (1.8m) | place: French Polynesia: Moorea | collected 2018-08 | reverse complement strand
CGCCGCCCCCCCCCCCCGCGCCCCCCCCGCCCCCCCCCCCCCCCCCCCCCCCCCCCCCCCCCCCCCCCCCCCCCCCCCCCCCCCCCCCCACGCTTCGAGCGGAAGCGGGGCGAACGGGGATAGTCCCTGACCCTGATTTTCAATTCGGCCGCCTGCGGCGGCCGTGCGAAGAATGTCAGTAAATAAAAATTCTTTTTAGGGGAGCACTTTTTTGAGCGTCCGGGAGGGATATTTCCTCCCCCACCGTTCGCCCCCCCTCCTTGCCGACGTATGCTTGCACCGTATAGGGCCACTCTTACCTCTTCGTTGTTTTTTGGTGGCTCATGATTTTCGGAAGACGACTGTGGGAACAAATCCTGCGATGTTTCTAACGGGTCGAGATCCTCAGTTGGCAAAACGTTATCCTCTTTGAAATTGGCGTCCCGAAAAAAAGTAAAATTCTCGCCAATAATCTTTAGGAGTTTAAAAAAGGCTGGAAGTTTTATAACAGTAACTTCAAAAGAGTGTTTGGTAAAATACAATTTGCCCTTGATGGGCTCAACTTCACCAAACTTTAAAACTCCGCCAGTAACTGCGAGAAACTTTAATTTATCAAATGATGTTGCAAGTAAATATGTGTGCAAACCTGCCATCGTATTGCTATACTAGGGAGGAACTCCAGAGTTCCGAAATACTTTAAAAACTAGAATTCGACTAAGTCTCAAGTGGCTGCTATTATCTTCAATCAGAGCACAGGGCAGCGAGTCCGAGAATTGATACTTAGACGGGCGCACGGAAGCTGGACAGGCAGTCGCACACACATGGGCAAGGAGGGAAAAAGGGAGGGGGGGGGAGGATGCTCCCCCCCTCAGTGTCCCTGACGTGACAGAAAATTGCCTCCGCCACTTCCCCTCTTCATCTAGGCTACAAAAAATATATACTAAAAAAAGTAGTGCCTATGTGTGGTGGGTCCGACGGAGACTGCGTTCTTCCTCCACACTCAGACTGATAAGTGCAAAATTTGGCGGCTATTGTGTGTCGAGGAGGATCAAACGTCGAGTTGCCGTTGACTGTCAGTCTGTTGTTGGCAACTAAGGTTCGTACCAGCACTACTTAAAATGTTTCGCATCATTTTGACCTTTTGTTCTTTCGTGTCTTTCCTTTCCATCACGCCGACACATTCTCAATTCAAGTGTAGAGAATACAACGTCTATAAAAAGAAGTGCGATTTCTTCAACTTTTCTGCTGCGAACTGCTTTAAGTGGGACACATCAAACTGTCCTCCCCCGAGAACACGCGAAAATACTTACTGCCCCGTTTACGCCTGTTGGAAAGTGAGAAAATATCTTTTGAAACAATTAAAACACACACACAACACATTTTGTGATTACTTTTCTACAACATACATAGATTCAAAAGGAAACGTCGGGCTATCTGGCAACTACGCACACACCAGCTTCAAGTTCTACAACGCCGTTGCCAAATTCTATATACAAGGCGGAAACAACATTGGCACCGAGGAAGTCCAGTGGGGAAAGCAACCTTTCCAGAGGTATGGTGTCCTGCTGCGGGCGGGCGCGGCCCGAACTTAGCTTTCAGCCTGTATATATAAAAACGTTGTTACTTTGTCAGGTACTACTACGCTTCCCATTTCTTCGCGTCCCTCGTCAACTACCGACAGTACATCCGAAGAGGAGGCAACAGCACAAGAGAACCGAGGTAACAAAATCTGTCTGCTTTTGATTGCTTAGTGATTTAGGTTTATATATTTATAGGTCAGGTATATTCCAACAGAGGCACAGCACCGCCGACGGTCCCGACGACAACTCGGTTTTCTCCTGTAACAGTGCCCCCAACAACAAGTACTACTCGACGGCCAATAACTCGAATGCGAACTAGTTCGTTAGCACAGAAGTCAACAGTGACCACTCCGACCACTTCCACGGTGCCTCGTACAAGGCCTACACCTCGGGGGACTCCAACAGGGCGACCGCTTCCAAGGCACCAGGTGCCTGAGACACCTCGCGGCCCGACTCCTTCACCAAGGAGAGAGAGCACTACGCCAGCACCCTCCGTTTTCACGACTACTACTAGTCCCAGAGAGGGAACAAGGACAACCGGTATTCCAAGGTCAAGTGCTGAAAAAAAAGAAGCTCCACATACAGACATACACAAAAGGGTAACTTCTTCTTTCAAAAACAGTACTAGTGAGTTTAGTGTGGTAGACAAAGATGGCATTGTCACCCTACGAATTCCAAAGCATGTAGCTATCATTAGCTGTGTTGTGTTGCTTGCTCTCGGCTTAAAGATAATTGAAGTGTGTGCTGGCAAATTTAGTTGGCAAGCCAGTGAAGCAACAGAAAATAACGAGAACAGACAGATCGACACGAGTCCGAGTCCTCATGAACATGATGGAGGAAGTGACATCTCAGTCAGTCGGAATTACTCGTCAGAATTCCAGTGTTATCATAGCCAAAGTCGAGAGAGAAGCATTTCCCTTATCACACAGTGTACCCGCACTCGCTACTGTTTCTGTGGAGCAGACGCGGAAGGAGCCTATGCTGAAACGCAATTTATCTCCAAAGCAAAAGGAGTCACACAGTCCGCCTATACCATTGAGCGAGAGTGTGCCAATACACAGAAGTGGCGCCGCAGAAGAAAAGACTGCAAGAGCGTTTCCGAGAGAGTCGCAGGAGACAAAAGTTCTAAAAAAAGACACACAATTCAGGTGGGCGCTTTCAGTCTCTCACAGTATGGCTCAAGACTTTCCTTCTTCCTCGACAAATGGGGCAATGAGAAGGAATTCAGATCTAGCTCAGAGAGAGAGCAACGAGACAATGATTCCAGCAGCAACCACTCTCTTTCCATCACCTCCAGCATCCAATGCCAGAACACGGACGTCACCCCAGATGCAACAAGCAACAGAGGCAACGGAGACAGGAACGACCGAAGCGGAAGAAAGTGGGAGTGACAATTTTAGCCATGTTTCCCTAGCCACGGCTACTTCCTCTACACGAGGATCGGAAACTGCGACAGACGGATGTACGCTACCTTCCTCTTCTTCATGCATTAAGAGGTATTTCCATATTTTCTATTTTTGAGAAAAAATATTTATTTTTATTCGGTTTTTCTCTTAGGATACTGCCTGCCATCCTTATGGTCGTCCTCATCATCTTTGCTGGAGCGCTCCTTGTCTTTACAGCCGCGAATGAGAGTCGTTCAACATCGTGGGCAAACACATACACAAGGAAGGAGCAAACGAATGACACGTGCGGAAATCAGTACTGCTATCCCGTCCCAACATTTAAATTCGATTGTACGTTTTGGAATTGTAGCATCTGTTTCTGGGGAAACGATTCATGTCAGAATTTTGAGGTAGGCACGCGAGCTGACTGTCCTACTCGAGTTTGCAAAACAAATCCAGATCCCCCTCCATCCCCTTCTCCATCCATACATGACAAATACTTTTATCCAGTGCTAGCTTTTTGCCTCATACTCATTTTTTTCTTAGTAATATACCTAATTCAGTTGATTGTACGTGATCGCCGTAGGAGAGCTGCTATGGAAAGTCGAATTGCCCAACATCGCAGACTTTTTATGGAGGCACCGGATCGACTAGAAGAAGCAAGAAGATCATATGAAGAAGCACAGCAAATAATTCGAGAACTCGCCGCCGATGCAAATATTCCCGTTCCCCAAGACATACCTCCCAACCCCGATCCAGATAATATATTGGTTCATGTTGAATCTGAGGCTCAGGAGTCCGATCGTCAGGACACCCCTAATCAGTCCCACAGGCCCCCGAATCCAGTTCCTACTCGAAGAGTACGTTTGCGCAATTATGGCCAACAGCTCCGTAGCCGCATTCCCCCTATTCCAATCAGAAGCAATGTGCAAAGGATGCAAAGTCGTTTCACTGCTTTTCGTGAAAGATTTGCAAACCAATCTAGATTTGGACGTTTAAATGAAGAAGATGAGAATGCACAATAAACTGTAGAAAAAAGAAAAAAATATGTAGAGTTATTTTAGAACGTAGCAGGGATTGTCAAACCCCAACATTATTTATTTTTTAGTCGAACCTTAGTCATCTTTTTTCTTTGGTTTGTTCCCTTTTCCCGCGTTTCCCTTTTTCCCCTTTCCCTCCTTTTCCGTTTTGTCACTCTTGCCCTTCTTTTCCACTTCTCCTTCCCTCTCTTCATCAGTAGTGCCTACAAGAGAAATATTCCCTGCACTACTAAGTACTGAGGCATTTGGAGAGGGGCTGAGCCGAAGTGCTGCTGATGCTGCTGCCGCTGCAGCAACATTAAGGCTTTTTGAAGTCAGTTTTGCCAATTTTTCGCGGGCACGGACGGTAGCAATGGCAGCAGCGGACGCAGCAGAAGATGCATTTTTTGCCTGTCTCGCTCCTCCTCCTTCACTTTTCTCTTCTCTTTCTCTTTTCTCTTCGCTTTCCTGTGCAGCTCTTGTTTTTCCGTCTTGCTTACTTTTCTCGCCCTTTCTCTCCTTTTCCTTTCCTTCAAAACTCTTGTCTTGCTTTGGCCTCTTCTCTTTTGGTTCTTTCGGTACTCCTTCTTCCCTCATCATTCTTTCATTCTCAGCTCTCCTCTTCGCTCGCACTTTTTCCGCAATTTCTTCCGCCTCGTTTTGTTTCTTTTTTCTTTTCTCTTCTTCTTGCCTCTGATAGAGATCTTGCATTTCGCGTACAGAATCTCTTGCTTCCTGTCGTTTCCTTTCCTCTTGCTCCTCATAGAGATCTTGCATTTCCTGTACAGTCCTTCTTGCTTCTCTTCTCTTTCTTTCTTGCTCGTTGAGTCTTGCCTTTTCTTCTTCCTCCTTTTCTTTCTTCCTGGCGAGAATGCGGCGAACAATTGCATTTGTTTCTTCTGTAGATGAATTTTCAGACACTTCGGTAATTGGTGACATGGTGGAAACTGGTTGCTGTTGAGTTTCAGGGCTCTCAGCAGTCATGGACCTCCTTCGCATGTGATGCGGAGGAAAGATTTTTTTCCCTCCCGCGCCTTTTTTCTTCCCACCTAGGCTTGCTGGCTCCTGATGTTCTTGTTGGTCTTGTTGCTGTTGCTGTTGTTGTTGTTGTTGTTGTTGTTGTTGTTGTTGTTGTTGTTGCTGCTCCTGCTCCTCCGCCGGCTGGTGCTGCTGCTGGTCCTCCTGTTGTTTCCGTTGTTTTGGTTCGTTCTCCTTTCCTTGTTGTGGGTTTTTCTTTGACTTTTCTCCTCCTTCGCCGTCTTTTTCCTGTTGGTCTTCCTGTTGTTGGTCTTGCTGTTGCTGTTGCCGCTGGTTTCCGTCCTGTTGCTGTTCGTGCTGTTGTGCCTGCTGCTCCTGAGAGATGTGCCCCTCTTCTTGCCTCTGCTGCTCGTTTTCGCCCCCTTTTGTCGCTTGCTGGTTCTGTTGTTGCTGTTGCTGGTGCGTCTCGTCCTTTTCTTGCTGCTCCTCTTCCCGTTGTTGCGCCGTCTCTTGTTCTTGCTGCTTCTCTTGTTGGTTCTGTTGCTGCTGCTGTTGTTGCGTCTGGTCCTTTTCTTGCTGCTCCTCTTTGTCTTGTTGCTGTTGTGCTTGCGCCTGTTGTTCTTGCTGCTCCTCTTGTTGGTTCTGTTGTTGCTGCTGCTGTTGTTGCGTCTGGTCCTTTCCTTGCTGCTCCTCTTTGTCTTGTTGCTGTTGTGCCTGTTGTTCTTGCTGCTCCTCTTCTTGGTTCTGTTGTTGCTGCTGCTGGTCCGTTTCTTGCCGCTGCTGGTCCTCTTTGTCTTTTTGTTCGTGATGTTGCGCCTGTTGTTGCTGCTGGTTTCCGTCGCCCAATGTTTGCTGCTGCTGCTGTTGTTGCTGTTGGTCTTGTTCTCCCTCTTCCTCTTCTTCTTGCTCTCCCGGTTGTAATCTATTGTTTGAAAAAACCTACATTAAATATATAGTTTTAAAAAGATTAATAAAAATCTTACTGGAAAGAAGCTGTTCCTAGGTCATCGTCGTCTTGATAATAATCTTGAAAATCCAGATTAATTTGAGAGGAAATTGGAGAAGAGGTGTGTGGAGTTATCGGCGGCGGTGGAGGCGGTACTCTTGGCCGCATGATGCGGCAATGGGGGGAGCCTGGGGTTCGATGAGGTAGAGGAGGAGAAGAAGCTGGTACCCGAAATAGCACATTAGGCCGAGGAGGACGAGGTAGGCGACTAACTCGAATTGTATGCCCCGGTGCAGGAGGGCGAGGAGGAGGATGTGACGGACGTGGAGACGGAGGCCGAGGCAGAGGAAAGGTAGACGGAAGCGGAGCCGCAGGCGGGGGTGGGGGCGGAGGCAGCGGCGGCGGCGGCGGTGGTGCTGGTGGAGGCGGAGCCGGAGGCGGACGAGGAGGAGCTTGCGGTCTAGAATGGGAGTGGTCTCGATGGCGAGGAAGGCGGCGTAAGAGGGCAAAGCAGGCGCGTACTCCTCTTCTGAGGCGAGGAACACGAAGGACCGTCTAAAAATAATAAAAAAATAGAAAGCAAACTATTTGTTAAAATAATTAAAAATATATTACCACAAGTGAACCCGCAGCAAGAAGTATGAGAAGCACTACGGCAACCACGATCCACACAGTCCTATTGCTTTCATCCTCGTCGTAGTCCTCGTTGCTGCTGTTGTTGTCGGTGCTGCTACTCCTGCTGCTACTGGAGCCAGCATTGAGGAAGGGGGCAATAATGTTGCCAACATCACAGCTAAAAAAATTTGCTTATTGCAATTATTGTTTTAAAATATAAATAGCAATAAAATCTTACTTTACGAACTCGCACGGCAACTGACTGCGTCTACCAATTATTTTTGGAGGTCGACTGTCATCGTAGATGGGGCAATTTTCCGCGTCTTTCGCTTCCTATGATGTTGATGTAAAACACTGAAAATAATAAAAATATAGATATTATATGTGTGAAATATTATTATGCACCAACGACACACACCCTATAGGCCAAGGAAGGCACGAAATTTTGGAACAGCAGCAGTGTTGAGTAAAGAATCATGACCGGCGATCGGTAGGCTCTCCTCTTCTTCTTTTCTCTCTCTTGCAGGCAACGGCTATTGCAGCGCGTTAGCGAGGTCTCCTCTTCGGCCTTCTCATTGCCGTCGCTCTCTTTCTCCTCCTCCTCCTCCTCGTCCTCCTTCTCCTCCTTCTCCTCCTCTTCCTCCTCCTCTTCCGAGTCCATCGTCGTCCTAACCCTTATTTGAAGGACAAAAAATAAAGAATTAATTTCTCTCCATCCAATGGATTAATTATGTATTCAACTAACCTGGTTTTTTATTGGGACCCCTGCCCTGCACACAGGGAGGGGTCGAAGTTTCTGTCTTTGTCTGAGAACTGCTGCTTGTCGTTCTTTTTTATTAAATGTACGAAGATTATCAAATATTTGCAGCAATATCAAAACAGCTGCATCAATGAAGCTTCAGGCAGTACGCTGTTTCTCGTTCATTTTCCCGTGTTGCCTGTTTGCCTGTGTTGCCCTACTGTCTTAGGGAAGTAGGTTGCCCTAGTGCCCCAGTGAAGCCAGTGCAGAGTCTCCTATTGCCCATGTACACCCACCACACCCACCACACCCACCACCCACACCCCAACACAGCCAAGACAGGGCAAGCCGCTCTTTGTAGACAGTGTTCTGCAGCAGCAAATCCGGTTTTTCGCACAAGCTACGCCCTTATGGGAAAGCTACCGAGAGCCTCTACCCTACACCATATCCCATGTGTCCTGTAGGATATCCCGTGCTCCTCCCACCTCCCTAGCGCCATGTCGGGTGGGTAGTGGTACGCCACGCTTTCGCCGCCTTATTTGGAAGCACGTGACTTCTATGCAGCAGCGGCACTTCCTGTACGGTGTTGGAGTTTAAGGGAATCGAGTTGGCACAGCCAGTCCGTCCCAAAAAGAGAAGAGAGGAGAAAGGAGACATGCTGCTGCTGCCGCTTTCCTCTTGGTATGTTTCAGAATCTATACCAACTTTCTTCGGCGCCGGGCTTTCCCTCTGTGCGAACCCTTTACTTTGGTATAGCAAAAATTTTTGCTTTCTTTCCTCAGGCCTAGGCCGGTAGGCCTGGCGTAGGCCGACCTAGCGTTTAATACACAGAAACAGCGAGTCAGTCACAAAAGGACGTCCGTCTCATCAAGACAATGGGAGAAAATAATATATACGACACAAAATTATTGAACAAACTCACCAGCGCTGTACGTTCCAACGTAAGAGAACATTTAACTATCCTATTTCTACCTATATATGTTTCAGATTGATGATTACTTTTCAAATCGTGTGTCAGCGCACTGCCTGCCATGTCATTTAGCACGAACGCGCGTTTGCTTATGCTGGACAGTTACTGGAATCATTCGTGCTACTCAAGACTGTATATTTTGCAGGTAAAAGTCATCTTATGATATGTCTGTTTTAATAAACACAATTCACGTCTAGGTGTACAACTATTCGTTGGAAAAAGACAAAAGAAGAGGTTTTTTGATTGAAAATATAAAGGATGCTTTTCTACTTTTGTTTTTCTTTCTTAGGCAATATCAGGCAATTATATTCCTGATCTATTATTTATTTGTCCAGCTGACATTTGTCCAGGAACAGGAAACGAGAAATGTCAGACACAATGTAGAAAATACCCTTACTATTCCAGCGAGTGCTTTCCAAGAAGACACCGAAGTTGTTTGGTGTGACGAAAGGAACCAATTATTTTATTAAAAACCTAATTTCTAACTTTATGGGCATTTTTAGGTCATATCGCGGTGTTTTGTCATGACAGCTCGGAAAAATGATTATGAATCAAAAAAGTTTATCCTTGATATCTGGTCTGCTACGTGGGATGATACAACAAAGAATAAGTTACGGTATTTTGATGATTGTATCCCAGCAAATGGACCTCGTTCTATGAGAAATCCTACTGTCTGGGGAACGGATACTAGTCGGAAAAAATTTCTGATAAAAGCACGAAAAGAAGCGAAAGCAACAACTCCCTCGTGGAGACATGATTTTATAAAGCGCCACCTTGCCTGGAAGCAATATAGTATTTGTATGGCAGAAAAATTGCTTAAAGATTTGTACAAAATTAAAGCTGAAACAGCAGTAGATATTTCAGATGTTGAAGGCGAGTTAAAAAAAAAGCTTGCTTGTGACTCAAAAATTGCTGATCGCCTTTTACAAAAATTAAATATCCACAAAAAGACGCAAGAGAGAAAATTAGAAAGGCGAATAGCGCGACTTGATCGCCGGATCCAAACTAAAAAAAACAACGTAACATTGACCAACAAATTGCTAAAGAGAATGAATCGCGTGAGTTAGAACAACTCTTGCAGTGCGAAACAACCAGTATTGAAGAAATTAGCTTGTTTGACCTTGACTTATCAAATGAAATTTGGTCAATTCCCATTTTTATTGATGGCTTGTCGGAAAAGCCCGCAAATACCAACGAAACTATTGATACTGATCAGACACCCGATGAACTATTGAAACCCAATGAGGAGAAAAGTCATTTTCAAGAAAAGAGTACAACTACACAGAAAGACTTTCAAAATATTGTTGAAATCGGCGATGACACTCCAGGTAAAGAACAACAGGAAATGGTGAGCTCTACTTTATTTGTTTTTTTCTAGAAACCTCATTATTTGACCTATTTTTACCTTGCGAAAACACAATCTGTTGCTTTCAAAAGTCATTTCCGGAGAAAATATTCAAGCCCATTACTTGCCTTCCGATGCATGTTGCCGATATCTGTGAGAAATATGCGTCTAAGGTATTTATGTAGAAGAAAAGTGCATTCCTATCATATTTATATACATTTTTTATTCTGCAGACTTTTGGTCTCGGAACATTTAAAGTTAATGTATACGATCTTGAACGTCTTCATTCTCCTAATTGGCTAAACGATGAAGTGCTTAATTGCTATGTATCACTGTTGAATAGCAGTTTTGAAAAAATCTATGCATTTCATACACGATTTCTCGATAAAAGGTTCCAAAAGGCATGGAAAGATGTACAAATATTTACAAAGGATATTCTTTTTTTTCCTTGCAATATTGTGGGAAGTCATTGGTATTTGATTGCTGTGTTTATTTTTCACAAAGAAGTCTATATAATAGACAGTATGAGTGTATGTGATGTACAAGAAAAAGGAAGGTAAGAAAATAGTACAAAAACTTTAAACATAATAGGAAACCTATTATTCTAGACTGATACTCGAGTTTTTGTCTTATGAACAAGAAAAAACAGAAGAAACTAACAACACGCTTGATTTTAAAAGTTTTAAAGTGATTTGTCATAACAGTCCTAAGCAAGAAAATGGTTTTGATTGCGGAGTGTTTGTATGTGTTAATATGAAGTTACTTTCACAGTAAGTCATTTAGTTTTTTTAAACAAGTTCTCTAACTGAAATATGTAGGAATGAAATTCTTGAGTACGAAAGTGATACAAAATCGATGGAAATCCAGAGGCAAATTATACAGTCTGAAGTATTCTGTGGCTATATATTTTTGCAAGATACAAATTTGCAAGCTCAAAAAGAAGAAGGCTCCCCAAACAGTCATATAGATTTGCTTGTTAGAAAAAGTGCTCTAGGAGCCAACATGACCGAAACAGACGCACAGCCGAACCTCAACCGCTATGATCTTATAACCAAGGTAAATATCGCTGACAGAATTGACAGAATAGAGGAGAAACCGTGCTACCCATTCTCCTTATCCTTATTGTGTTCTAGGACCTCAGAGAAAAAACTAAATATATTGGCTGCTTCCCGATGCCTGATTTGCAATTTCTTTCTCCAGAATCACAAAACAACATTTACTTTTTACTTGACAAGTCAATGTATGCCAAACTGATAAAAAATATTTCTTTGTCCGACCACGATCTGGCCATGATCTATGAAAAACTAGCAAGCATTGTGTCTCTCTTACCCTGTGATCACATCCATCAAACAAGTGGGGCTGAATTAGACTGTTCATGTTGGCAAGGAAAGCTAATTAATATTGGTTGCTGGAATTTTAGCTTAGGCTTATGCCATTTTAGCCAAGACTTTCGTATATCTAAGGAGGAAATGGTGTGGAAAACAAACTCCTTTGGCATGGTAATAATATTATATATTGTATTTTTTATTACTTACCAAAAAATGTTTTTAGCAACTGCGACTGAAGAGGAATCTTGTCCTCTTGGCAAAAGAGGCGGATTCTCTTCTAAAACTTCATGCTAAGAAGGCTTACTCGAAGATGATTGATTTAATAAGGATGCCGCATATGAAAAACTGCCAACTCTTCGCTGATCTTCCATTTACAAATATTTGTATTTTGTGTGATTTTGCGGCTCATTGTACTCCTACTTTTTCAATGGCAGAAGAAACTGCGTCGGTCGCCTTTTTTTTGCTGGATAACAGTGATGAAACAACGCAATCTCAATTTTTAGGTTTTCCTACATTTTTTTATAAAAATACCTGTTTTACAGGGTAGTGCATGTATTTTTTCTTCAACAAATTCACAAATATGCACATCCCCTTCCTACAGGATCCCAAACACGTAAGTACAGACAAAATAGCAAATGGAATAATTTGTCTTTCATTCCCAATATTGCTTTTTAGGGATAAACCAAACAATGATTGTTTTATTTTCATGCCATCCTACGCAACAAATTGTCAGAAAATCCAAACATAAACGTTCTAGTCCAGTTGAACTTTTCAAAACCGCCATATGTAAGCCAGATAATTTAATTGCCACAAAGAGACGTAAAAGAAAAGAATAATTGTCTAAGAATAAAGAAAACTATTTTTTACATAAATGTATTATTCTGCATTTTTCTTGACAATATTCGTTTTTGGAATCCACTGGTTAAATTTGTTAGGATAATGTAAGTATTTAACATATACTTCTTCTTTGTTATTTCTAGTTCTCTTCTTCAAAACGTCTTCAACTCGAAACGTCTCATATGTTGGTCGATTTGCTTTAGATAATTGACTGCCATAAAAAAATCCTTTCACAGAATCGCCAGCAAGATCAATTAATTTATATAAGGGTGGGGATTTTCCAGCGTCAACGCGAAATATTTCATATATTTGATACTTAGGACTATCATATCCCTTAGCAAAAGTAGAAGGACCAAAATCAACAAAAACAAAATCTCCTTTTTGAAACTTATCCTTTTGTTTTTCGTATTGTTTTTGGTTTTGCAGCTGTTCCTCAAAAGAGACGTCTTCGGGAATTCCCATGCGGGCATCAAGTTTCGGATCATCCAGAGATGATTTAAAGTCATTGGGTCGCAAGCCCCCAAGACTTGCTAATTGAGAATTATTAATATTTTCGACCGTCTGTCCTAAATAATTCGGCCAGTTTTGAGTTAGGAGTACTCGTAAAAGTCGATATAAACGTCTTTTTACTGTTTGAATTGCTCTTTCAGCGAACGCAGCTTTGTGGTATCCAACTTTTATTTTGAAAAATATATTTCTTTCGCTAAAAAAACCTTTATTTGCTGTAAATTCTTGTCCTTGATCGGTTTCCAATTTCCGTGGCGTTAGATGGGCCACTGAAAAAATTTTTTTAAAACAGTTTTGAATAGCTTTCTGACTCTTGCTTTTAAATGGTTGACAAAAAATTTTGTGGGAAAATACATCAATACAAAGTAAAAACCCAACAAAGCCATTAAAAGCATGCATTACAGCAAGATCTGCTTGCCATATTTGCCCCACCCCATGTACATTCATGTGACGACGCGAAAATTTTTTCCGTATTTTTTTAAGCTCAAGTACAAAATCATTATCTTGTCGAAGAATATGAAATAATTTTTGTTTAGAAACGGAGATGCCTTTTTCTAATTGTAAACAAGCTTGAAAATTGTTAATGCCACTGAATGATCCACAAAAGGAAGGGTCACGCCATAAAGCCTTAATTTCCTCAGGAAAGGAAGCACTCTTTGGGTTCAACGCCATACTGAAACAAAAGATACTCTATCACTCTTTGATTTAGGTAAACATCACAAAAAATGGGCTGCTCTTCTTCAGTTTTAAGTTATTTTGTCTAGAGGGAGGATGACACTTTTGGCAAATAATTACACGCATACGCAGGCATACAGCTGTGTCCCCTCGTATATGGGATGTGAAAATATTTAGGAGCAGTTGTCTTTATTCTGGGAAAAAGAACATTGGTCGCACTTTACCATCATTTTCAGGGAAGATATTTGATCGTACAATTGCATTGTGAGGTAACTGACTTAGGATTGAACCATCAATAAGGAGATATCTTAAGTTACTTGGTGAACAAATTTTAAACAAAATATCAAAACAGTCTTTCAAAAAGTAGGGTTTAGAAGGAAACATATGCCGAGACAAAATTTGTAGTTGGTTTTGATCTACTTTATTATGAAAAATTACCTTCTCAGAGCAGTTTCTCATAAGAGTTAAACGATGTTTTGCTGGCAAAAACAAGCTCTGAGAAATAATAACAACTGAAATATTACAGTGGTGAGAAAAATTTGTGATAAGATCCAACATGTTATTGCTAGAAAATACTTTTAGCATTAAATCATCAAAAACAACCAATTTGTGGGAACTTTTGTCCGTTGTTAAATAAAGTTCTTCAACATTTGGAATCCCTTCAAATATTTCTACATACGGGCATGCATCTTTTAACTTCTCAATGAAAGGTTGGTGAAGATGAATGGCACTTTCTGGCAAGGCATAAACAATTCTCTCAAATTTTGCAGAATATACTTTTTCTCTATACTTAATAAGTTGTAAAGCAAACGTAGACTTGCCGCACATTGTTGGTCCCGCAATAAGAAGTCTGCTGGGACAAACAATTTTGGCGAAATTTTGATTAACATGAAAATCTTGCACTTTTTTTTTTCGTGAAATACAAGAGGTTGGTTGTTTGTTTCATCCATTTTCTAACATTTCAATGAACTTCAAAACTTTTTTTTCATTTAACATAGTGTCTTCACGAAACAGATCATTGAGAAGCTCAGCGAAAGATTGATCCCAATTGAAAATCCGGAAACAAATAACATATATAACAAAATGACCACAAAGATCACTAGAATCACTTTGCACAGCAGTTTCATTGTAAAAGCAAGTACCTGTAAAATTTTTGATAAAACTAGAAACCTTTTCTTTCTTCGCACCCAAACTGTCAAAAAGTTCATAGCAACTTTCAAAGTTTCTAAACAGGACAAACCAATGCTCTCCACTGCCGTACTGTTTGCTGCAAAAATAGATAATTTTTAGAACACCTTTGGGTTTACTACTGGTCTTATTACTTACTCTGTATTTATTATAAGAAAATCTCCAGGTTTCCTCAACACTTTTATCCGATCGATAGTAGTTATTCCTTGAAAATGAGATTCTAATTGTTGAATTTTATCCAAAAGTCGATGTATTTCATGACCATACATTGATTCACTGTTTTGTAGGATAACCAATATAGTACCAGGTTAACGACTCTGAATTCAGTGTCTTTTCATTTTTGCCCAAATTTTCTTCAATGTTCTTCGTTTGAGCATTTACTGGTGTGGTAATGGAAGGTCCTATTCTTAGGAGAGGTGTCTGAATCTCAGCTTTGTCTTCAATTTCGTTGGCTATAGTAGACAAATCACCTCCGCCTTCTAAATTTGTTCCACTTTTTCTTAGTAGGCTTTCATACTTTTCTTCGCAACTTTTCAGGCGCATATATTCACTGTAATCAATCAGTATTTTATGATAAGCCATGTCATTTCTTTTCGAACAGGGGCTGGAATAAATAGGGGTACACTGATGAGTATTGCATGACATATTTTCTTTGCTCTATTTTAGGCCCTTTCCGCAAAAAAATGCTTCTCGATTTTAACCGAGCTAGGAGATGACGCTTTTTTCGTTTTATAATTTCTCTAAAAATATCTTTAAATATAGGAATGTGTCCTGCTGAAAAACAATACAAAAGTCGCAAAACTAAAAAAATCTGTTTACCACTAGCATTTTCGAGAGTATGCCTATTTTTGCGACTATTTCCGCTGAATAACTTAAAAAGAAAACTATGGTTTTGAAGCATAGATTTTCTTAGGCGAGGATGGGATATCATATTGTTAACGGATTCTTCTTAGTAGAACATGCACAATTGTTGGGATACCAGTAATGGGTTGTTCGGTTTCAGCATTATGTAAATATATTTTTATATCTTGCTCTACATTATTAACCTCGAAAAAGTCCCTTTGCTTAAAACCAATTAGGGTTTTTTCTTTGCAGGTCCGCCAATATAAATCATATTTAGACATGAAGGTTTACAAACGACTGCCTTATAATTATTTACCTCCAAATGTCTTACAAAATTTGTTGAAAGTTTGACCAGTGTAGAAGGGCAGTCTGTTTTGAAAGAAAACGAAATACTTGAAAGAGCTAGCTCCCAAGTTCCCTCGTAAATTTTTTCTGTCATCGCAAGGGGAAATACAAGATTGTCTGAAATCCCTTGAACAATGCATGAACGTAAAGGACTCATTTTCTTGTACCTGTAATCGGTCTGGCTATTGCTATGGTTGTATCTGATGCCTTTGTGTTCTAGTAAATGTCCGGGTGTCTTCTCACTGTTCAGTGTTGTCGTATCGTGGGTTCACTGGGAACTGACACAAACAGGTCGACCTCGCAGACACCCCCAGACACACTGAGACCCTTGACTAAGTCATGAGAAAAAGTTATATGCACCAAATGAACCATGCTATGTTTTTTTTCTATATCCTTTGCATATATCAGGTTTTCGCAACCTCCCCTCATGCATTGAATGTAGTCGTCCTCAGCTAGTAGTTTTAGGAATATGCAAACGGCGTATGCCGCAGTGAGCTTCTCCCCTTCTTACATCAAGTATCGGAACACCCCGTTTTCCTAATTAAAAAAAATTGGGTATGTCCGCAATATGTCCGCAATCACGCGCAAAATCTTAAGACAAAGAAATGTGATTTTAGTTTTTTATTTCTCATGAGCTCTTTATTTCTTACGATATCCCCATGGCAGAGTCATTTTGCTTTCACTTTCTGTTATTCGTTGACAAGATATATTCTGACTCAGATAGAATGTTTGATGCTTAATGTCATTTCTAATACGCCGCAATTGGGGAACAGCAATTTTTTTCCGTATTTTGTCCTTTGAAATGGGTACTGTGGAAAATTTTTCAGAAACTATCTGTTTTGCAATGTTTGATTGTAGTGACAAACCTTTTACTTTCACAACTGATTTTGTTTGGGACTCTTTTTCATACAAAATTTGAAAATTTTTGCGTCCGTGACAAACAAATTTTGAAATTTTTGTATTTTCTCCAAGTTCTGGTTTAAAATCGCCAAAAGCAAGGCCTCTTGGCAAGGGTACATTTTGTGAGTTATTGCCTGTAAAAATAATGCTGTCACAATCAGTATAGTACAACTTATAGCCGGTTCTACAAAGTTCCATCAAATGCTGGTGGAGTCTTATGCGTGCTCTGGCTGTCACAAATGCATATATAATACAATTTCCTTTAGTATCTTCCGTAGCTTCTTTTTTTCTAATGGTAACTTCACAAAAGTCATTACTGACGTTTCCAATATTAATAATTTCTGCCTTTTTGGCTAGTTTTTTTAAGTCCTCATGCGAAGATATGTACGAAAGAGTTTCTTCACTTGGTCTTTGTGCAAGTTTTCCTAGCATACCATTTAGTATTATCTTGAATTGTTCTCGCATTTCAGGGCACCTCTCAAAATCTTCGGCAGACAGTTGCAAATTTGTACCAGTAAAGCCCATTTTCTTGTTCATTTCCCGAAGTAATTGCTCAATTTCTGCTGGACTTCTTTGGGGTAATCCACCGTACTAAAATCAAAAAATTTGAAACTTAATTATGGTGTACATAAAAATATTCTTACCTTAATTTTGAAATGAGCCAAACCTTGAACAATTCGTCTAAAAATATAGTCCTTTTTCTTAAAAGAATGAATTTCAAATACATCCAATATCTCGTAATTGAGAGATAAAGCGTAGTTAAGCTCAATTGAAGTATACACGGCGATCCACCATCGCTCCCTGCAATATAAACATTAATAAAAATTAATAGTATTTTTCTTATATTTTTCTCTACTTAATACCTGACTGTGTGGTTACAAACATCGACAGATTCTATGTCAGCACAAATAGAGCAGAGTGGTAGGCTAGTTCGTTTAGTTTTGTGACTACGGTACATTAGAAATGGAACTTTTAGACCCTTTGGTGGTAGAATTCGTACTAAAAGAGGACCACATATTTCTTCTCCCGAATCTTTAAAATACATGATATTGTTTTTGACATAGAAATTTACAGAGCTCTCGGTCAAAATTTCGTATTCGCCGACTGGAAACCATGATGTTGCCGCATCAGGGTAACTACTTATTATGTCCTCATAGTACATTGTTTCTGTTTGTGGTGCAGACGCCATGCTCCATGCATAACGATACACCTCATTGATGCCCCCGCGCACTAGAAAGAAACACTTTATGAAAATATTAAAGAAAAAAGGAAGTAATACTAACCAGCTGCACGGGGATCCAAACGGTACAAAGGAGGATTTCGGTACACGTGCTTCAAAAAATATTTGACAGAATCATCAACATCTTTTTGTTTTTCCCATTCACATTGCCACATATCCTTAATGATGATAGCATGATTAGCAGAAAGACGCGCTTTTTTAGCCTCAAATGCGGCAAAGGCTTCCTCAGCATCTTGCCCAAAGGGATTTTTTCTTTTCCTTGTTTTATATTTGTATAAACATTTTTCTGTTGGATGCCCATGCACGCTGCATCCATTCCAAAAAAACATGGTATCATCTAAAACCAAATCAGGCACAGCCTCTTTAAATCGTCTCTGACCATATGGAGACCAGGCAGAGCAACTTTTTTTTGATGGATTTTGCCACTTCATGTACGAACAAAATTCTAATTCTCCCTTTGAGCTTTGCAAATGAACTGGACGACGGATAACACATATTTCCTTCATTTTTGGGGAATGTTCACACATTAATTTATATGCATAACCCGCTTGTGTACACGTTGGTGGATTAAAAGGATGAATAAGTGAAGGACTGCAATAGCTGTTGACACACATGAGCTTTTGTTGGCAAAGAAATGAATTCCGTAGAAACACTAAACAGACTTTTGCCAAAGCAGTAACTTTGAATAGGGAAAAAGTTGTCATGTTTTCTAACCAACACCAATTTCCGCTCATGCTTATTTTAGCTAAGAAGGTCTTTTTTTCCTCAATTATGTCTTTAGAATCATGAAAACTAAAAAAATCGTTTAAACCTGGTACTTTTGAACAATAAAGAAATTTGCTTTTTTTATTCCATCTTGTTGGGAAAAAGAAAGGTTTGATATGGAGTGTTCTTTCCAGAGAAGCTGAAGTTACATCAAAGTAATTTTCACTGTTAACAAAACGAAGTGCTAAAGTAGGAACATTGATGGCAATTATTGTAGAGCTCCCTATTATATCAACAAAAAAACCAAAACTCTTAAGGCGAAGAGCAAGCAGATGCAAAACTTTGTGTTCCTCATCGTGAACAAGAATTGTGTAATTGTGAAGTTTTTTCATTTCGATAAGGTAAAAAAGATAATTAATAACATTCCGTTCTTTTGGAAACGTGGCTGGCGAAACAAAAACTTTTTGTTTTACTTGAAATTTAGTAAGATATCCTGTTCGTTTAAGAGGCGCAGTAACTATTTCTGCATATGGAATAGTAATTTCGTTTTTTTTTACACAAATATGACTTTCAGAAATCGAAAACCTATCAAAGCTCCCACAAACTTCTCTGTTTTCACACAAAAAGGTACAAAATGTTATATCCTGATACACATTATCCTCACAAAATGTACAAGGCTCTCTATTTTTCTTTTCAAGGCAGTCTTGACAATTTGCTGCTGAATACCCAGAAACTTGAGCATCTAAAAAGCCTAGAAAAGTGAAATTTTTGTCTTTCTTTGGAAGTCGAATTTTACAACAGTGATGATAATCTGGTTTTTGCTCCAATACCTGTCCACAAAAATAACAGTTTTTCTTTCCACAAATATGTTCCTCCTTCAGTGTTTTTACAGAATAATATTTGCTTTGATATTGATATGTATTGCAATCTGAACAGTAAAAACCCCAGCGACACACTCTTTTCTTGTGAAAAATGTTGCAATTTGATGTGAGAATTCTTACTCCACAGTTTGGACATTCTATGGGACTTCTAGGATATAGATTTGAATCGCAAAAGTATTTTAAAAACCTTGCTTTATCAAACATTTCCTTTGGCATGTATGGCCGTCGGCACACAAAGCAGTTATCTGCTAAAGGGCACTTATGTTGGGTTCCATTTCCCCGAAATTGCTTTTTACAAAAAAAGCAAAACCTACCAAAATTTGTAAAAAAGCCTGTTAGGTTAGTAATAAGAGCCACAATTTTTAATGACGATGTATCTAATGTTGTTGTGCCCATCGTTGCTAGCAAAAATATTTGCTTTCTTTTCGCATGGAATTTAGAAGGAAAGGACATTAAATGAATTCCTGTATGACTGTGAAACACGTGATACTGTACTGAGAAGACATACTGTGCTGAAAAGTCACAATAATCAACAGTAACATCATGAAGTGCGGCAAAAATGTTTTCTACTTCCATAGTAGTCTCTTTTGTCACCGCAAGGAAGGGTCGTACCTGACGATCTAAAAATAACATAGCCTCTCGGAAATCCTTTTTTTTACGAGCATTAATTTCTTTCAAAACTCTCCAAGTAGCCGGGTCCTCTCGTTCATTGAAAAGACTTAAAAAATAGCCAATAACTATGTATGAGATAACGGCATATTTAGGTCCAGGAAATTGAAGAATATTGCCGGACTTGAATTGTAGGGTCCAATGATATGGCTTCACTTGAAATAAAAATACGCATTGTTTATTTCTCTCTAGTGATATACATGCTTTCGAAACAGAGGTTGTCTCCTCGCAAGATCATTCGTATGATCCATGGACAAGACCTTAACCTTCACATGAAAACTTTTGTCAAGTCGCACTGTTTGGTTTGATTTTAGATAGTTGTACAGCATACTAAGCATCCAACGTACAATAAGGTCAGATGGGGTTCTCAAAGACTAGTTGCCAGAGTTAAGACCATTTTTTATGCCATTGCCGATTATAGTAAGGTAAACCTGGAAATCGGCCTGAGAGGGATAGGCTTGTTTTAGGTCATCTAAAACATTAGTTAGTGCTCTCTGAAGTGATTTTTCGATATTTAGTAAGAGAGGCGCAGATCGACCACGTGGAACTATGCGCACAGAATACAAATGATCACCCACGTTAAAACGCGTGTATCGCCGATGGGCAACTTCCTGTACAATAACGCGAACAGCCCGATTAGATAAAATTGTTTTACCGCGTTCTGGGAAAGGAGCCCTCAGTCGCTGGATATTGTTATGTTCGTCGTCATTTTCCGCGTTAGTAGTCGATGTTTCATTGTCACTAGCGTCAGTATTATTTCCTTCTCCGGCCATACTGGCCATTCCAGCGTCCTCGTCGTTATGGCTGTCATCCTCTGGCGACCGAGGTGGGGCTCTAGCGCCTGGCGCAAAGACCGAATTAAATTGCCGTTGTATTTGACTTAAAGTTTCAAAGTCCATATTTGGCTCTCTCTGAAGACGTTTGATCCTCGCAGCACAGGAGCTACGTTGCGAATGAGGACCTGCAAAAGAAAGGCATAGTATAAACGGAGGCGAGACGATAGACATGCGTAATACCTCAAACGGGCAGAGCGAAGAAAAGGAGAAATAGAGAAAGAGTACAGAAAGGCCTGTGACTAAGGAAAGCAAAAAAAGAGATATACGCAGGAGATCTCAACGCACGAAGAAAAAAAGGAAAAAGGGCAAGGGAGGGGGGGAGGGGGGGGGGTTTCGGAATTTGGGGTTTGGGAGGGGGGGAGGGGGGGGGGGGGGGGGTGGGG
>JAAUYB010198510.1_pt1 | contig 20899 bp, 18 predicted proteins | sample 7278071 | NCBI WGS metagenome assembly JAAUYB01 (sample SAMN14350121, study PRJNA611818) | marine sediment metagenome | isolation source: surface marine sediment (1.8m) | place: French Polynesia: Moorea | collected 2018-08 | reverse complement strand
GCCTGATGCTCGCTTCCGACGAGGACAAGGACGACAACAACCCGCCTTCCGGCCTGATGCTCGCTTCCGACGAGGACAAGGACGACAACAATCCCCCTTCCGGTCTGATGTTCGCTTCCGACGAGGATAAGGACGACAACAACCCGCCTTCCGGCCTGATGCTCGCTTCCGACGAGGACAAGGACGACAACAACCCGCCTTCCGGCCTTAGGTTCGCTTCCGACGAGGACAAGGACGACAACAATCCGCCCATAGAAATCACCGCGGCATAATCGACAGCCGACAACCAATCAACTTAAAGCCCGTCAGCCTGAAGGCTGTCGGGCTTTTTGCATTAACAGTCCTCGCAAAACGGCAAATACAAGGTGAACGTACTACCCTCGCCCTCGATCGATTCCACCGTAATGCGTCCTCCATGGCGTTTCATGATGTTGTAGCAGGTATACAGTCCCAACCCCGTCCCCATGCCCGGCGGTCGTGTGGTGAAAAACGGCTCGAAGATCTTGTTCATAAAACTTTCCGGCATGCCCATGCCGTGGTCGCAAAACGATAGAACGATTTCGTTGTCCCGGAGCCGGCCCGTGATCTCCATTGACCCGGGTTCGCTTTGTCCCGAGGCCTCCCTTTTGGCAACCACGGCATTACACCCGTTGTCGATGAGGTTGATAAAAACCAACGACAATTCCGCCGGGCGGCACTCCACGGGCATGGGCTCCTCACAAGTCACGGTCAGGGTGACCTGATCCGTGAAGTTGGGTTGCATCAGCAGGACGGCGGCTTGTAGGCTTTCCCGCAGGTCGGCCGTCTTTTCCACGGCTTCGTTCTTGCGGGTGACCAGATTCAGCCCCCCGACTATACGGGAAATGCGGCTGCGCCCTTCCGCGATCGCGGATAACTGAGTGTTCAGATTGGAGAATTCCTTCTCGAAAAAGTTTCGGATTTCAGCGCCGGTGCCCTCATCCATCAGATCGAAGAGGAATTCACGAAAACGTTCGGACCATTTTATAAGGACGGCGGTGCCGCCCTCGATATAGTTCAGGGGATTGTTGATCTCATGGGCCACGCCGGCGGTCAGTTGCCCCAAAACCGCCATCTTCTCCTTGACGACCATCTGGTCCTGAGCCAGGGCAATTTCCCGGTTCTTTCGTTCCAGCTCTTCATTGCGACGTTGTAACTCCTCGGAGCGCAAGGTAACCAGTCTCTCCAGCTCATAATTGCGCTCTTCCAGATAACGCGCCTTTTCCTGCATCAAAATCAGATTATCCAGACGCAGAGTGCCCGCTGAAGATAGACAAACCATCAGACGCAGATCGGACTCATTGAAATGTTGTTGGTTTTCACCTGTGATCAGCACAATCATGCCGTGGATTTCATCACGACGGAACAGGGGCGCGGCAATCAGGGAACTCACATCGGCGTCGGCTACGCTGTCAACTCGGCTGAATTTCCGATCATGCCGGATATCGCTGACCAGCAGCGCATTTCCCTTTTTGATGACCTCATGGAGTACGGTTTTGGAAGAAAAGAGGGTTTCGTCCACATTGCCCGTGCCGACTTTGGGGCTGAAGGAACCGTCTTTCTGACATAGGTAAATAATCGTCTGCCGGGGCTTCAAAAGGGTAGTAAGCCGTTCCAACAACAGGTCATATAAGCCGTTTTCTCCGTCTACGTCAGCAAGGTCATCGTGGAATAAAAGCAACTGTTTAAGACGATCGGCGTAGTTCGCTGCCGATTCGCTGTCCATTTGACTGTCGATACCGGCATGGCGCAATTCCAAGGCGCTGACACAAATAGTTTGTTCAAGATGGGAAGCAATCGCGCCGGCGATGCCGTCCGCGTCCGTTTCCGCAAGCGTGATTCGGTAGTCGGTATTCCGCTTTCCCAGGGCCAAACTAAAGGACATGCCGGGCTGGATGAGCGCCGGAACCTGGAGCCGTTTCCCGTCCATCCAAACACCGGACGTGGAGTTCAGGTCTTCCACAAAAATATTGCCGTCTTTAAGGTATAGGCGTGCGTGGCGGCGGGAAACGGCGACATCTCGAATCACGATGTCGGCAGATGAAGACCGGCCGATGATCACGGAACCCAGGGTGATCTTCTTGAACAAAGGTTCTTTAAAAGACGTTTCCACCGAGAGAATAAGTTCTCTTTGCACCAAATATCACTTCCGTGGAGAGGCGAAACCATTTCACCCGACTCGATCATTAATAGGGCGTAGGGCAAAAAAGTAAACGGCATATACGCGTTCGAGCTGTATTTTTTCCTACGTAATGACCTTATCCCGTTCAACGGTGCGAATGCTGTTTCTCTTTAGCGACCGGCCCTCAGCTTCATGTTGACGGACAGGTTCAGGGATGTCCCCTTCCTACTGTGCCTGCCGGCTTTCAGTACGACCTTAAAGCCGGGTTTATTCAGTTTCAAACCCAGGTCGCAACGCGTAGTGTTTTGGTCCGGTGAGTGCACCGCCTTCAAATCGGCTGTCAGGTGTTTGTCCACGGGACGTCTCAGCGAGAGGGTAAGATTGTTGATTTTCAAGCTCTCGCTGAAACGGTAGCTAAGCTTGTGCTTCACGGCCACCCGCCCCACTTTTCCGGCAGCGGTCAGGTTTCCGTCGAGATCCTTCCCGTCTCCCCCGGAATGGTAGGCCAGATGATGATTCAACTTGAATTTTCCCAGTTTACCCGAAACCTTGTGGTTCAAATTTACCTTGTCCACCTGCCAGCTTTTCTTTTGGTAATCGCCGGAAAAAATCCAGCTCAAACGGCCATTGGCGGTACGGCCCTTTCGACTGAACCCCGCCTGAAAACCGGTGCCGACCATGCCGTCGATCAACCGCTGGGAAAGACGCAATCGGCCGTAGTAACGGACGCCGCCCTCGGCCACCTTGAAACCGACGGTTAACCCATTCTTTTCCGGGGCGAAGACGGCCTCGACCCGCCGGCTTTCTTCCCCTGCAAAACCTGAAGTCACAATTCCGAAAATCAGCAAACAGTAGACGAATGACCAACGCATACCACACCCCTGGACCTTGTTCTCCGTGAGGCTCCGGTCCGCGGGGCGGACACGTTCACTCACGTCTTCTTTCCTCCCGAGTCTCACTTGCCCGGTGTCATGAGGGATGGCGACGGAGCACCTGTTTCGGTTCAAAAAACTTCTTTTTTTCCGCAAAAATTTTTTCGACTTTATTGAACCGGATGACGTATGTCATCGCCGCTCTCTTCGTAGCCGTCGTGTGGCGGTCGGAATGGAAGCGAGGAGAAGACCATGACCCCACAATATTGGCAACGTATCAAAGCTGTTCTGAATGCGGTGATCGATGTGCCTCAAAAGCAGCAACAAGCATTATTGGAAGAAATTTGCCGGAATGACCCTGCTTTGCGGAGAGATGTTGAGGTTTTTCTGAACGCGGGTGAGCCGGACCTACCGGAGCGACCGTTGATAGATTGGTTCGACTTCCAGGACTGCTAAGCAGGCCTCCACATCCGTGATACACTGTCTGAGCTGAAACCAGGGGAGGTTTACGTGGAGAAAAGCGCCGTGGACACCGAAAAAGTAAACCGACTGTTAAAAGCCTGGCATGAGGGCAGCCGGGATGCATTTAACGAGGTCATCGGCCTGTTGAATGAAGATCTCAGCCGCATTGCACACCGGCAGTTTCGTCGAGAACGTGTGTCTCACACCTTGCAAACCGGCGATCTGGTGCACAAACTCTACCTGAAACTACTCAAGAGCCCCAATCCGAACTGGACCGAATACGGCCATTTCCTAAACGCGGCAGCCCGTTCCATGCGCCAGATTCTGATCGACCACGCCCGTGTCTGGTCACGCCGCGCCGACGGTAAGGCCGGGGTGCCCATCATGGAAAAAGACGTGGGCCCCGAGGATGCGGCCGTGACCGCCTACCTGAACAAGATCGTGGGTTTGAACAAGGCAATCGAACAGATAGAAGCCCTGGACCCTCAAATGGCCCGCATCACCGATCTCAAACTGGTGTTGGGACTCACCCTGGCCGAAATCGCCCAGGAGTTGAAACTGGACCTGAACCGCGTCAAGCGCGAGTGGCTGATGATCAAAAAGTTCCTGGCTGAAAAGATCTAACAGGCGCCCCGACGTCGATAAACATCGAATACGCCGTCTATCGGGCGCCGATTGCTCAAGAGACAATACACCACAATCAGCTCAATCTTTGTTATAACTGTCCAATAGGTGAATCGATTTCAGGGTATTCCGTGTGGTAGAAGGGATCGGACCGATTTTGCGGCGCCCGGTTCCGGCAAAGGATGATTTCATGGCTAGGATTAAAATGGGTCGCCGGCGCGTCAGCAAAACCTGGCGCGAGTTCATTGCCGACCAGATCAAGATCGGGAAGGTGGTGCCCGTCATCGGCAATACCGTTGCCAACAATATGTTGCTGGGCGGTCATCAGCAGATGGTCAAGGAGTTCGCCCATTACCTGGAATACCCCTGGGCCGAGAATGCCGATCTGGCCCATATCACCCAGTTCGTCTCCGTAAGCGACGAAAGTCCGGTGGGCGAGATCACCATAAAAAACGATTACCTGAACTGGGTCAAGAGCCGTATCTTCCACATTGCCGAGAAGGAACAAACCTCCGGTGACCTGTTGGAGGAGGCAGACGCCCGCTTCGACGAATTGGACTTCGGCGGTCTGTGCCGAAGTCTGGGATACCCTCATTTCGGGGACCCACGTGATGATCCCATGTTGATTCTGGCTCAAATGCCCTTGCCCATCTACCTGACCACCTCCTACCACGGACTGTTGGAAGCGGCGCTGACGCGAGCGGGCAAGCAACCGCATTCGGCAATTTGCGCCTGGTCGCCGCGCTTGCGGGTTTGGAATGAATCCCTTGACCGGGACTATCGCCCCACTCCCGAACAGCCCCTGGTCTTTCACCTCCACGGTCACGACAGCGATCCGCATTCTCTGGTCCTCACCGAAAACAATTACATGGAGTTCCTGGTATCCGTGGCCAGGGACATTGGTCGCGAAACCGATTTGATTCCGGCGCGGGTTCGTCATGCCCTGGCCGACTCATCCTTGATCTTGATGGGCTTCGAACCGGACAGTTGGGATTTTCGCACTCTGCTCTGGGGCCTGCTGCAACCCAGGCCCCGCAAACAAACCTCGGTGACCGTGATCCAGGTGAAACCGTCAGGGGCCAGGGAAAATTATTTGCGGCATTTGATGCGCGATGCGGCCTTCGAAATCTACTGGGGCGATCCGAAACAATTTACCGGAGAACTGATGTCGGATTTGGGGTACCTATGAATCGACCGAACAATCCCTACATGGGCCCGCGTCCCATCCTCGAATCAGACGGGCGTTACTTCAGCGGACGAGATTCGGAAGCGGACAAGTTGCTGTCACTGGTCATTAGCGAACGGTTGGTGGTATTGCACGGCCCGCGCGGCTGCGGCAAGACCTCCCTGGTACACGCCCGCCTTGTCCCCGACCTGCGCGAAAACGGTTTCGCCGTTTTGCCCGTGGGTTATATTGACGGCCCCCTGCCGAACGAACAGATGCGGCCGGCCAACCGCTTTGTCTACAATCTACTGTGCCGACTCCACCAGGGCGACGGAAACGGTGATCTATTCACGCGGATGAACCTATCCGATTTCCTGGACGGCCTGGTAAGCGAAGACGCAAAGACCTATCGCTACGAGGAACCCGGAGAAAGTGAAGAATCCGACGACGAGGGCGTGCCCATGATGCTGATCATCGATCAGTTTGAATGGATCGCCATGCAAGAGGATACAGAGGCGGAACAGGCTGATTTCTTTCATCAATTAGCCGCGGCCATGCTGCATGAGCCCAACCTTTGGGTGCTGCTATGCTGCGATGATGCGTATCTGGCCGATATAACGGCCTTCGCCTCTACCATGGCGGACGGCATGCGGGCCTTGTTCCACTTAAGCCACCTGACCCCCGAGGAGGCCGGGCACGTAATCCAGGGCCCCTCGTCCGGTTCCGTCCCGTTATTCGAGCCCGACGCGGTCACCGGTTTACTGGATCTGGTTCACTCCGAAAACCGCGTGGACAGTCTCCTGTTGCAGATTTGTTGTTACCGCCTTTGGGATCACGCGACCGCTTCGAACCGAGATACCGTTACCGTGGATGAGCTGGTCGCTCTGGGCGAAGAAGACGATATCCTGCCGCGATATTTTGACGAAACCCTTGAGAAAATTGCATCCGCCGCGGAATACCCCGAATTAGAGTTACGCACCTGGTGTGAACGCAATCTTGTCGGCGCCCACGGTAATCGTAAAAGTCTCGCTCGCGGTCCCGATGCGAAGGCGGGCATGAATCACGACGTGATTCGGGAGATGGGACGTCATCATCTGATCGCGGAAGAAACACATACGGGCGGCGCTTTTATCAAGTTGGCCGGAAACTGGATGCCCGGCGCCCTGCAACGGGCCAACCAACGCCGCATCAACCGCCGCCTGGTCGAACGGCGTAAACGATACCGTATCCTCACCATGGTATTAGCTGTTTTCCTGGTGATCAGTACGAGCTTTGCTCTACTGAAAAAGAAACCCCGCATTCCCACAAGAAGTTCGCCGGCCGAGTTGGAAATGGCTCCTTATAATAATGCCCTGTTCAAGGCTTTGCTGGAGCGCGGCATCTTTCTCCTGGACGCTCCCGGCAATTCGGAAGCTTATGCGCGTGAGGCCCTGATTGATTTACTTCAAGCCCACGAACTGGATCCGGACCATAAACGTGTCCGAAATTATCTGGTCATGGCCTACGAGCGGCTGGGCGAGAATGCAAAGGCCGAAAAATACCGGGACAGGTCCGAGGCGGAGTAACCAGGCTTCACGGTGAGCCCCGATCACGCAATAACGCCCGGACTGTGCTAAGATGCAGGTCAAATGCATGACTCATGGATGTTCCGATTACCTTGCGCTACCACGAAGACATAGGAGAAGACGCCGTGAAACGCAGAACCTTTCTCGCCTCAGGACTGGTCGGTTCCTTGACCGCCGGCTCATGGTCGAACGCTGCTCTCGCCGGCGCGCCGATCGCGGATATGGATATTCGCGCCGCTTTTCCCCGCATGGAGCAGGAGATCTACCTCAACGCGGCCGGTTTGATGCCCCTGGCCACTTTCGGTCAGGAGGCTTTGCAAAAATATATGACATATCAGCAAATGGGTCCGAAAGCGGGCACAAGTGATTACGTCTTCGATATGTGGGACGATATCCGCGGCCTGTTCGCAAAAATGGTCGGCGCCGAAGAAAGCGAAATCGGTTTGGTACACTGCACCAAGGCGGGTGAGCAGATCGCGATCGATGCCGTGGACCACATCAAGAAGGGCGGCAATATCGTCACCAACGACCTGCACTTCTCCGGCTCCCTGCACAACCTGACCGGCCTGCAAAAGGCCGGTAGGGACGTCCGTTTTGTCCGCGCTAAAAACTGGCGGGTTTCGGTGGAAGACATGAAGAAGGCCGTCGACGATCGCACCGCCCTGGTCACCCTCACGCTGCTCTCCAATATCAACGGCCAAATCGCCGACGTCAAGGCAATCGCCGAACACGCCCACCGTCACGGCGCCCTGGTCTATGCCGATATCATTCAAGCGGCCGGCGTAGTGCCCCTGGATCTGCACGCCCTGGATGTGGATGTGGCCGCCTGCTCCTGCTACAAGTGGCTGTACGGCGTCTACGGCACGGGTTTCTTGTACGTGCGTAAAGAGCTACAGGGCAAGCGCCTGCCCGATATGCTCTACCCCGGCCGCGTCCACTATAACTACGAACCCTGGACCGGTGAAATCGACGCGAACGAGGGCATGTTCGGCACCAAACCCCAGAAGGACGCCACGCGCTACCAGCCGGGCCATGTCAATTACATGGGCTACTGCGCGGTCTATGAGGGCCTTAAATTCCTTCACAAGGTAGGCGTGGAAAACGCGCTCGCTCACTCCGTCAAACTGAACCGGAGACTCCTGGAAAAGATCGACCCCAAGAAGTACCCCTGCATCACGCCCGACGTCACCCGTTCACCCATCATCACTTTTCTCACCGAAAATCCTCAGGAACTTCGCAAGAAACTGAAAGCGGCGGATGTGGTGATCACGGTGGCCCATAACCGGATGCGAGTCTCCCCTGCCCTTTACAACAACGAAGCGGACATAGACGCCCTGGCCGTGGTGCTGAACGGATAACCGTAAACAGCGCCGCGAGGACACGCGGATGAGGCAACGCCATGGGTCACAGCCTTGTGCTTTTGCTTGCCATAATGGGTTGGGGAAACGGCGACGCACCCTTTCGACATGCCGACGGCGGCGCGGTGCTTATGCCCGCGACCGCCGCATGCCTGGACCAGGAAGCCCGGGCTCGTATTCGGCAACGCCTGCAACCCTATCTTCAAGCAGCAGGCAAGGAACGCGGCGAATCACCGCCCGCATTGATCTACCCTGTACGGCAAAATCCCGCCTTTCGCGACCTGCATTTCTGGGTGATCACCAATTACGTGGATCACGACCCTCTGTTTCCCGACATGTTGGCCGATTACCAAGGCGGCGAACGCACCTATGACACCACGGCAGGGTACAACCACGCCGGCACCGACTTCTTCCTATGGCCGTTCGGTTGGGAAATGATGGACCAGGACCAGGCTTGGGTGGTAGCTGCCGCCGCGGGGACCATCATCGGCAAAGACGACGGGAACTTCGACCGCAATTGCACCCTGCCGCCTCCCAACCCGGACTGGAACGGAATCTACATCCAACACAAGGACGGCTCGGTCGCCTGGTACGGCCACCTGAAAGCGGGCAGCCTCACCGAAAAAGCGGTAGGCGAAAGCGTGGAGCAAGGCGAGTTCCTGGCCGTGGTGGGCAGTTCGGGCGTATCTACCGGACCCCACCTGCATTTTGGAATCTACGACGCGGCAGATAACCTCAACGATCCCTACCGGGGACCGTTCAATCAAATGAATTCCGTAAGCTGGTGGCTGAACCAACCCGATTATTACCTACCCGCGATCGTGCGCCTGATGACCCATGAAGGAGCGCCTTCCATCAACAGTTTCTGCCCCGAGGACGAGATCATCGATCGGGCCGATGAATTCATGCCCGGCGACCGCATCCACACCTCGGTGTTCTACCGCGACCAACAGGCAGGACAGATCACCGATCTGACCCTGTTCCGGCCGGACGGTTCCACCTTCGCGGCCTGGACCCACGACATCCCCGAAGCGCACCTGGCGGCATCCTTCTGGACCTGGTTCTGGGACCTGCCCCAAGAGAAGGCGGAAGGAGCATGGCGGTTCCGTGCGACCTTTGAGGGTCAAACCATGGACCACACCTTCGTGGTAGGTCCCTGCGACGAACTCTTCCAAGACCTGAGAACCGATTGGCCGAATGTCACCATATTGGCAATGATCCCCCTGGCTTTTTGTTCTCGCTGATCCCGAAACCCGGTTTCCCAAAAAGAGTGGCGATGGGAACGATGGAACAAAATTTGCCGCTGATCGCGCTGACCTTCACAAATCAAGAATGAAAGCCAACAGACCCCAACAGACCCCTGCAAATCTTTCCCAGATCTGCGAAAGTGGGATCTGTGGCTATTTCTCTTGCCGGCTCTTGAGGAATGTCGAGGGGCAAACCGGGCTCCATCCGCATCTCATGGGTGTACAATAGAGTGATTGTATTCTTCCGGGATGCATCGCGATATTCAGCGGCCGGCGTTGCTGAAAAAACGACTGATGAAGAGAAACGCCGCTCAAAACTCTGATCGCCATAGCCGCTCACCCAAGAGAGGTCCCCCATGAAAAACCCAAGGCGCATTCTTGTCCCGGTGGATTTTTCCAAACACGCCGAGGAAGCGTTGAAGCTCGCCGTTTCCATCGCCGAAGGCATGTCCATGAACCTGATCGTGCTGCACGTGGTTCACGACCCCGCGGAAGCTCCGGGTTTCTACACACCGAAGGGACATAAAAAAAGCCTGAAGAAAATCAGGGAGTTGGCAGCCGAACGCCTGGAAACCTTCATGACCACCTTCGCCGAGAAATACCCCCTACTGAGGAAGACCGGAAGGTGCGAGGCCAAACTCGTCCGCGGCCTGCCCGTCACGCGTATTCTCGAAGTGATCGAAAAAACCAGGCCCTGGATGGTGATCATGGGCAGCGAAGGACGCACCGGTCTCGCCAACCTCATGTTGGGTTCCAAGGCCGAGCAACTGGTTCGCCTGGCTCCGGTACCGGTGACCATTGTCAAAGCAAAAAAACACAAGGATAAAAAATGAGGCCGGCGGGGGTTCCAGGCAAAGGGACCTTTTGGCTCGACGGCCGGCGCCTGCGCCGGAGCAAGGCATTTTGGCTTGTCTTGCCCGCCCTGTTGATCATCCCGGCCATGGCGGGATTCAATGCCCAAGACATGGCCTGGCCCAAAATGGGGATGGAGTTGTTCGGCGGGCTGGCGATTTTCCTGTTCGGCATGGAACAAATGGCCGAGGCCCTCAAATCGGTTGCCGGGGAACGTATGCGCTTCATCCTGGGCAAGCTGACCGCTAATCGATTGGTGGGCGCCGCAACCGGCGCCTTTGTGACCGCGGTGATCCAGTCTTCCTCCGTCACCACCGTCCTGGCGGTGGGTTTTATTTCAGCCGGCCTGATGTCGCTGTCGCAGTCCGTGGGCGTGATCATGGGCGCCAATATCGGCACCACCATTACCGCGCAAATCATCGCCTTCAAGGTCACCAAACTGGCCTTCGTCATGATTGCCGTCGGTTACGGAGTGGGTTTCTTCAGCAAGAGGGAAAAAATCACCCAATACGGCGCCGTCCTGATGGGCCTCGGCCTGATCTTTTTGGGTATGAACCTCATGAGTATGGCCATGGCGCCGTTGCGGGACTACCAACCTTTCCTGGACCTGATGACGGGCATGGAGCACCCTTTCACCGGCATCCTGGCGGCAGCCGCCTTTACCGGGTTGATCCAGTCGTCCTCGGCCACCACCGGAATTGTGATCGTCATGGCCGGTCAGGGCTTTATCTCCCTACCGGCCGGGATTGTCCTGGCTTTCGGGGCCAATATCGGTACATGCGTCACCGCTCTTCTGGCGGCTATCGGTAAACCCAGGGAAGCGTTGCGGGCCGCCCTGGTCCATGTGTTATTCAATATCCTCGGCGTGGTGTTGTGGCTCGGCTTCATCGACCAGTTGGCCGAGTTCGTCGCCTGGTTCTCGCCTCACTACCCGGAATTAACCGGATTGGAACGCCTGGCCGCCGAAACCCCGCGTCAAATTGCCAACGCCCATACCGTGTTCAACCTGGTCAACACTGCCGTCTTACTCGGCTTCTCCAGTTGGTTTGTGCGAATTGTCGAATACCTGGTGCCCGACCGGCCGCTGCATGAGGCCGAGATTGTCGAAACCCGTTATTTGGACGATGTTCTCCTGGGTACGCCCACGCTGGCCTTGTCTCATGTTCGCAATGAATTGGGCCATATGGGGCATCATATCCTCAAGATGTTGCAGCTCATCAAAGATTCCTTACTGACCGGTGACCGAGACAGCCTGATCGCCGTTGCCGACCACGACGACAAGGTGGATCACCTCTATGAGCGCATCATTCGTTTTCTCGGCAAGATCAGCCAAAGGTCGTTGTCCCGGGAACAGTCGCCCGAGTTGACCGACTTGATGGAGGTCGCCAATTACCTGGAGTATATCGGTGACCTGATGGAAACCGACCTGGTGAGAACGGGCTTACAACGCATCGAAGAAGGCGTCACCATCAGCCCGGAAACCACCCAAATCATTTCCGACTTTCACGAGTTGGTCCATAAAGCCGTAACGGAGGCTGTCGAAGCACTGGTCGAGGAAGACAGGGAACAAGCGGACCGGGTCATTGCCATGAAAGAAGAAATCAACCGAGTGGTAGACGGGGCCATCCTCCACCTGGCCGGGCGACTGGTCGCCGAGGAACCCAACCGCCTGAAAGCCTATGCCATCGAGGTCACGGCTGTCGAGAACCTGAAGCGCATCTATTATTTCGCCAAAAAAATAGCCCGAAAGGTGGCGGGTTACGAGTAATGGTTTTCCCGCCCGGGCACCCATAAGTTCGAAAAAGTCCCGCTGGATTTGCGGCGTATCCCTCTGCCTTTGAAAGTAAAGGCGTGGCGAGCTATGGTAGAATAAGCGGCGAGGAGGCAGCGGCATGGGACGGCTGATTCGTCTGGATTGGGCCATTAAAAAGATACTGCGCGACAAAGCCAACTTCGATATCCTGGAAGGCTTTTTAAGTGAACTGTTGCACTTTGACGTAACCATTCAGGAGATTCTGGAAAGCGAAAGCAACAGGGACGTCGAACGAAACAAGCACAACCGAGTCGATCTGTTGGTCAAAGACGAAAACGACCGCCTGATGATCATCGAGATTCAAAATGAATCGGAAGCCGATTACCTGCATCGCCTCATGTACGGCACCTCCAAGGTGATGGTGGAGCATATCCAGGCAGGTGCCCCTTACAGCGCGGTGAAGAAGGTGTACTCGGTCAGCATCGTCTATTTCGACCTGGGTCACGGCGACGATTATCTCTACCACGGCACGACCAACTTCACTGGCTTGCGTCGAAATGACCGCTTACAACTCACCACAACACAGAAAGAGTTATTCCACGCGGAAACCCCGGCGGAACTGTTCCCGGAATATTATCTGGTCAAGGTTCCCAAGTACGACAACAAGGTGCGCGATACCCTGGACGAATGGATCTACTTCCTGAAGAACGAAACCATTGAAAAAGAGTTCCAGGCCAAGGGACTACAGGCGGCGCGGGAGAAGCTGGACATTTTAAAAATGGACGAGGACGAACGCCGTGCCTACAACAACTACCTGGAAGATCTGCGCTACCAGGCAAGCATGGTACTGTCCACCTACGGCGTTGGTCACCACGAGGGCCGAAAGGAAGAACGCGCCGAGATTCTCCGCAACATGGTGCACAATCTCGGCTTTTCTATCGAAGACGCCGCCAAGGCAGCGCGTCTTTCGCCGGATGAGGCGCGCACCATTCTAGATGAAGACGCCGGATCATAAGACCTGTTCATTTCCTAATCCAGGTAGGCCGGACTAGTCGTTTTTCAAATGCGTTCTCGCCCTGGCGCGGGCCAACCTCATGATGTGTTCGAGTTGGAGGAAATGGTTCAACTCGTCGGTTTCATCCTTGGAAAGGCCGGCGATTTTTTCACGGTGGATCAGATCGGCAACCCGGTCACGAGTGGCAGCGGAGGGCTTGAAATCGACAATTTGTTGTGGGTTGACGCCCCCGGCAATGAGGTCGACAATTTCTTCGTAGACTCGCATTACGGCCCCCTTCTCGATGTACCGGCAATTTTTCCCCAGAACACGAGTTACACCTGATTATATCAATTATTTTATCCGGGGACAGACCACAGTACGTCGTCGACAATACCGCGACCCTGTTCGTGGAACGCTTCTACACCGACCTTAAAACAGGCATGCATAAAGACGAGGCCATACGCCGGGCCCAAATCGAATTCATCGAAGGAACCGTCCCGATAAAGAAGCACCGGTGGTTCTCAAAAAAAGCCCCGGACATCAGCCGCCCACTACCGGGCAGCCTTCCAACTTCACGACCCGGGGGATTGAGACATTACCCGGGGCCGCAAGTAGCGACGTATCTCTCTGCCTTTGAAAGTAAAGGCGTGACCGGCTATGGTAGAATGAGCGACGAGGAGGCATCGGCATGGGACGGCTGATTCGTCTGGATTGGGCTATTAAAAAGATACTGCGCGACAAAGCTAACTTCGATATCTTGGAAGGCTTTTTAAGCGAACTGTTGCACTTTGACGTATCCATTCAGGAGATTCTTGAAAGCGAAAGCAACAGAGACGCCGAACATAACAAGCACAATCGGGTCGATCTGTTGGTCAAGGACGAGAACGACCGCCTGATGATCATCGAGGTTCAAAATGAATCGGAAGCCGATTACCTGCATCGCCTGATGTACGGCACCTCCAAGGTGATGGTGGAGCACATCCAGGCAGGCGCCCCTTACAGCGCGGTGAAGAAGGTGTACTCGGTCAGCATCGTCTATTTCGACTTGGGTCACGGCGACGACTATATTTACCACGGCACCACCAACTTCACGGGCTTGCGCCGTAATGACCGCTTACAACTGACCACAACTCAGAAAGAATTATTCAGCGCGGAAACCCCGGCGGAACTGTTCCCGGAATATTATCTGGTCAAGGTTCCCAAGTACGACAACAAGGTGCGCGACACCCTGGACGAATGGATCTACTTCCTGAAGAACGAAACCATTGAAAAGGATTTTCGGGCGAAGGGACTCCAAGCGGCTCGGGAGAAACTGGACATTTTAAAAATGGACGAGGACGAACGCCGCGCCTACAACAACTACCTGGAAGATCTGCGCTACCAGGCAAGCATGTTACTGTCCACCTACGGCGTCGGTCACCACGAGGGAAAAAAAGAGGGCCGCGATGAGGAGCGCGCCGAAATTCTCCGCAACATGGTGCACAATCTCGGCTTTTCCCTCGAAGACGCCGCCAGGGCAGCCCGTCTTTCGCCGGATGAGGCGCACACCATTCTCGACGAGGACGCGGAATCATAAGGCCTGCTCATTTCCTCATCCAGTAGCCAGGTAAGACGGCCGTCGTTTTGATAATACTCATGGTTCGGGTGATGACCTCCTATCCCCCGCTTCGTTCGCCGAGGGAACAGCTCAAGATTTTTTAAACAGCTTGCGGATATCCTGCTCGACGGCGAACAGGCTGGGCAAGAGGAACAAGGTGACAAACGAGGCCGCGGCCACGCCCCAGAGCAGCGCCATGATCATGGGCGTCATGAACTTGTTGGTGCCGCCCAGGCCGTAGGCTGCCGGGAACAGGCCCGCCACCGTGGTTACCGTGGTGATGACGATGGGACGCAGGCGCTCGCCGGCGCCGATAGCAATTTGCTCCACGCTCAGCATGGCGCCGTCTTTCTTGCGGTTGTTGAGATGCGAGATCAGCACCAGTGAATCGTTGACCATCACTCCCGTCAGGCCCAGAAAACCGATCAGTGCCAGCATGGACAACTCGATGCCGTGCAGGGCGAAGGCCAGCAAGCCGCCCGCGAAGCCGAACGGCACCACGATCATCACCAGGAAGGGTTGCGAGATGGAATTGAACAATATCACCAGCAGGAAGAAGATGGCCGTCACACAGAGAAGGAAGGCGATCTTGACATTGCCCAGCGCTTCTTCCTGTTGCTCCAACTCGCCGCCGAAAAACAGGCGTACGTCGCCGTAATCCAACAGCCAACCCTGTTCGGCAACATAGTCCTTGAGCTGTTGGTTGATAACGCCGGCAGAGATTTCGGCGCGATCGATCTCGGCGTATACCGTGACCGTGCGATCGCCCAGGTAGTGTTTGATATTGGCTTCCCCGGGCCGCATGCGGAAATCGGCCACCGCCTTCAAGGGCACCGCCGAACCCCGGTTATTGATCAGGGACAAGCTTTGCAGCGTCTCCAGACGGCCGCGTTGGTTTTCCGGCAGTTTCAGGCGGAACTCGATATTCTCCTCCACAGTCCGCAGTTCGTTCACCACCATGCCGTCGAAGCTGAAGCGCACCGCCTCGATGACATCGGCCACGGTCAAGCCGCGAGCGGCCAGGGCGGGATAATCCAAATCCAGGGCGACAATATCCTTGCCTTGCTTGTAGCTGGTCCAGACTTCGGTGACACCCTCGTGACCCTGAAGCCAGGCCGTCATGCGGTCCGCCAGTTCGAAGCGGTTCTCGCTGTTGCCGATCACCTCTACCTGCACGGGCTTCCCTTGCACCGGCGCATCGTCGGCGGGTTGAATGATGATTTGCCGGTAGCCGGTTAACTGCGCTGCCTGCCGCCGCAGCTTCTCGATGATATCCAGGGTACTGGTTTTGCGTTTGCCCTCGGGGGCCAGGTAGATCACCGACATGGCCCAGGCGGGATTACGGCCCTCGGTGACACCGTAGAGATCGCTGTCGTGATGACCGACCAGGGTGTTGATATTGAGCAGGTCTTCAGCCGGGGTCAACTCCCGAACCATAGTTTCCAGTTCACGGGTTTTGTGCACCGTGTGTTCCAGCGGGGCGCCCTCGGGCAGCTCTACCTTGATAAAAAAGGTGTCGATGTCCTGTTCGGGGTAGAGGTTGAATTGCAGTACCGTAGCACTCAAGATGACGATACCCACGGCGGAACCGACAAAAACACCCGCGGTGATATAGCGGTGTCGCACGGCCTTCACAATGAGTTTATCGAAGCCGAGTTGAACCTTGTTGAACCATTGCTTGGCCTTGATCTTGCCATGCCCTCCGGCGAGGTGCGCGGGTAACATGAACTGGCACTCCAACAGGGAAGATCCCAGGGCAAGCAAGGCCACCACGGGCAGGGCCCAGAGGAACTTACCCTCGTAACCGCCGAGAAAGGCGGCGGGTGCGAAAGACAGTACCGTTGTCATGGTACTCACAATCACGGGTTTGGCAATAGCCGCCGTGCCCTCGATACAGGCTTCCTGTGCGGGAAGTCCGGATTCCTTGTGCCGGTAGATGCTTTCCGCCGTGACGATGGCGTCGTCCACCAACATGCCCAGCACCAGCAGGAAGCCGGTCAGGGTCATGAAATCGATACCGATGCCCACCATCACCATGAAACATAGGGTGAGGCAGAGGGCCAGGGGCAATCCGAAGGCCACCCAAAAAGCCAGGCGGAATTGGAAAAAGGCCAACAAGACCAGGATGACCAGGATGAATCCGGCAATTGCGTTATTGCCCAGCATACCCAGAATGTCTTTAGTGAAGCGGGAGAAATCGTTTACCAGAATGGCGTCCACCCCGGGCGGCAGCGCCGGGCGTTCCTGCTCCAGGAACTTCTTCACACCGGCCGTGGTATCCAAGCCGTCCGCCGCTTCCTTCTTGCGCACGGTCAAGGCAATACTGTTGCGACCGTCCGTGCGGTTATAGACTTGCCAGTCCTCGTAATCCAGCATCACATCGGCGATGTCCCGAAGACGGATATGATTCCCGACCCCTGCCGAGCGTACGATGACCTCTTCCACCTGCTTGGGATAGTCGAATTTGCCCACGGTCAGAATTTTCTTTTCGGTGGTTACGGTTTCCAGCGAACCGCCGGTGTCGCGCAGGTTACGGGTGGCGATGGCCCGAGAGATCTCGCCGAAACTGATGCCCAGCTTCCGCATGCGGTCCAGATCCACCTCGATCAATACCTCGCGTTTGCGGTAGCCCACTTTCTGGACACCGGCCACGCCCTTCACCTCGCGCAGGCCCTTCTCCAAACGGCGGGCGCCGGTGCGCAAGACCTCTTCGGGTACATTGCCGACCAGGTGGATTTCCAAAATAGGCACTCTCGCGGAGGAGATGGTTTCCACCAGGGGTTTGGCGGGCATGTCCTCCGGCAGTTTACTCACGGCGCGATCCACGGCCTTTTGGATATCGGCGCGCACCTGGTCCGGGTTGGGTGTATCCGGGTGGAGGCGGCACATAATGAACGACATGCTTTCCATACTGTTGGAGGTCAGTTTGTCCAGGCCGTTCACTTTCAGCAATTCTTCTTCAAGCGGAACGGTGACGCTGAGTTCCATGTCCTCGGGACCGGCGCCGTTGCGGAAACTGGTGACGGTGACCAGACCCAGATCCATAGCGGGAAAAGTGTCGTAGGTTACAAGTTGCGTAGAGATCAGCCCCGAGATGATCAGGAAGACCATCATGAGGTTGACCAGCAGGGGACGCCGAACGAAGAAGCCGTAAATACGTTTCATGGCTCACTCCGTGGGTTCCGCAATAATCACGGGGCTGCCGTCTCGGACCTGGTCGGCGCCGCCCACAATCACTACGTCTCCTGCTTGGATGCCTTCCAGGATGGGGACGGTATCGGAAAAAGTGGCGGCCGGCACGGGCTCCACGGCCACCGCCTTGTTGTCGACAACCTTGAACAGCAGGCGTTTGCGGTTGCGGTCGACCAGTGCGGACTCGGGCACCACCAGGGCGCGCGGATAGGTCAAACCCTCCAAGAGAACCCCGGCGGTCATGCCCGAACGCAGCAGGTTGTCGGCATCGGTAATGGAGAGTTCCACCTGGAAGTTGCCGGTTTGGGGATCTGCTTCGGTACCCAGCGAGGTCACGCGGGCGCTGTAGGTCTTGCCGCGTACGGCGGGCGTGGTAACGGAAGCCTCGCCGCCCACACGCAGGGCGTTGATATCTTTTTCGGTAACGTAACACAGCACCCTTTTGCCCTTGCGGTACTGCAGACGCACCAGGGGAACGCCGGGCAGCGCGGTCTGGCCTACTCTCACGTTTTTGGAGGTAACCGCGGCATCCACGGGGCAAACCAGTTCGGTCTTGGTCAACTGGTGACGGGCCAGGGAGCGCGCGACCAGGGCTTGCTCGTAACCGGCTCGCGCACTTTGAAAATCGGTCTGGGCGGCGCGGAACTCTTCAAGGGAAGCCGCGTTGCGGGCATAAAGCGCGCCGCGATTATCGAAGAGTTCCCGGGTTTGATTCATCCGCGCCAGAGCTTCACTAACGCGAGCTTCGGCTTCCTTCACCGCCAGTTCGCGCTCCTCGCTGCGAAATTCGATGAGCACCTGCCCCGCGCTGACCTTTTGGTTCTCGCGGAAGTTCACGGCGCGCACCACCGCGGTGAAGTCTACGCTGAGCGTTACGTTCTCCTGGGCTTCGATGGTGCCGTGGGTGCTGATGGTGTCTTGCAGGACCTGGGGAACCACGGTTTCCACGGTTACCACGGCCGGTCTCGGTGTGTGGGTCGTCGCGGCGTCTTCGGCAGCCGGTTTGCAAGCGTTGAAAAGCAATAATGCAAGGACAAGAAAAAGCAAAGGCCGGGGAATGAGGTTCACATCCATGACGACTCGCCTCTCTATTAAGTTGTCACCCTCTTGCGGTAATCTTGTCCCCCAATATAGCGCAAATGCTTGCATGACCGCAAAAAGATTTTCAAGGGACCCGGGCAGGGCAATCCCATTAAAATTTCAGTGACCCCAGAGGGTTCGCAAGAATGCGGAACTTTAAAACGCATCCAAACCTAAAACAGAAGAATATTAGCCACAGAGTTGATGAGAAGCTTAGGTTCCCTAAATGGCCGAGAAACAAGTCCGTTAAATTCAACGGGCACAGGTTTTGTTTCTTGGAAGTAGGTTTGTGTTTTTTTCTCTGTGACCTCTGTGCCCTCTCTTCCTAAAAGCCGAGCCGTCAAATCAGCCCGAACAACATTCCACACCGATGGAGAAGACCTGAGAGACGCACGCCAATGGATTTCCGGTTTTTGAAAGGTAATTCGGACTCGGAAAAAGAAGAAAAAAGGAGGAGAGGACACAGAGGGCACAGAGTCGATGATGCGCCGCGGCGCACTAAAAGGGCCGAACCTGCGATGAAACCTTGGGCGCCATGGGACGTTTACTACCAGTAAGTTTTTAGATACAAACAATCTGGAGGCGTTTTGTGCTGACAGGAAACCGACATCCATCTTTTGCGGATCTGCCCATGCATTGTCAGCTCGTCGGATAGGAGGCCTAAGCGATGGATTTCCTGTACGATTTTCTGAATTGGGCGTGGGAGCGCCACCACAACCCGCTGAGCTGGTACATCCGCCCGTTGTTCGTCTTGCCGTTCTGCTATTTCGCCTACAAGAAAAATGTATGGGGTGTTGTGCTGACCATCGTTGCGGTGCTTACCAGCATGTTCTGGTTCCCGGCGCCCGACGTCGCGGATTCTCGTGCCACGGCGTTCCTGGCGATGGAGCGACAGTACATTACAGGGACCTGGACGCCGGCCAAGATCGCCATGACGACACTCGTGCCGATCTGGTTTTTCGTCCTGGCCTGGTCTTTCTGGCGGCGCTCCTGGACGGCCGGTTTTCTCGTGATCAACATAGGCGCGTTGCTCAAAGTCATCTGGAGTTTCTACTTCGGCGGCTCCTCGGCCTGGAGCATCATACCGGCTGTCAGTCTGGGGACCTTGGTAATCAACGGCGTGATGCTGTATGTATACCGGCGAGTTCATCGACGGACCGAGACAACGATGAAGCCCTTGGACACAACGCCCTGAGCGACCGGTTGACCGGCCGGCAATCACACCAAGGGGGACAAGAACCGGAACCGCGCCTTGTTCAGGGCTTCAAGGCAAGCGCCGTAAAGCGCTGCAAAACCCCCGATTCGTCCTCTGAAGTGGTTTGCGCAAGTGCGCAACTGACTTAAGACGGTTGCTTGACGCCATTGCACACGTGTGCAATCGACTTCAGCCGGCGGATTGACCCGATTGCGCAGGTGTGCAATTGACTCAAGACACCGGCTTGACACCATTGCGCAGGTGCGCAATCGACCCAAGACCGTGGATTGACTCGATTGCGCAGGTGTGCAATCGACTCCAGCCGGCGGATTGGCTCGATTGCGCAGGTGTGCAATCGACTTAAGACGGCGGATTGACTCGATTGCGCAGGTGTGCAATCGACCCAAGACCGTGGATTGACTCGATTGCGCAGGTGTGCAATCGACTTAAGCCGGCGGCTTGACTCCATTGCACACCTGTCTTTTTAACCCGGAAATTTTAATTTTTTTTCTCGTAAACTGTTCTTAGATAGCAGGCTACCGGGGTACATCATAGGATTTGCAAACGTAATCCTTACAAAAATCTCTGCATAACATGCACACAAAGCAACCAAAATGCGGCTAAACCGATCAAAATATGCAGTTACCCATGCCGATCAATCAGTTCGTGACTCATTTTCTCCACGATCGCGGAAAAGACACCGTTAAATTCAAAATATTAATACCCTCTGAATCCACAAGATACAGACCCGATTTTTCATTTTTCCACGATCGTGGAAAAAGCTCCCAAATTTTTCCACG
>JAAUYB010133178.1_pt1 | contig 20931 bp, 22 predicted proteins | sample 7278071 | NCBI WGS metagenome assembly JAAUYB01 (sample SAMN14350121, study PRJNA611818) | marine sediment metagenome | isolation source: surface marine sediment (1.8m) | place: French Polynesia: Moorea | collected 2018-08 | reverse complement strand
TTCAGGAAAATCTACCCTACTCAAAGTCATAACAGGCATTCTACAACCCACATCAGGCCAGATTCGCGTCAAGGGAGAAATTGCGCCTTTGATTGAGCTAGGAGCAGGATTTGACGGAGAATTGTCTGTCTTTGATAATATTATTCTTTATGGGGTAATGTTGGGCTTTCCTCGTCAGGAGATGAAAGAGCGTGTTGCTTCTATCTTAGAGTTTGCCGATTTAAGCGACTATAGTTTAGCTCCTGTCAAAGCTCTTTCATCAGGAATGGCAGCCCGTTTGGGGTTTGCCATTGCTACAGATGTCGAACCAGATATTTTAATCCTGGATGAAGTTTTATCCGTTGGCGATGAAAGCTTTAAGCATAAGTGTAAAAAACGAATGGACAAGTTATGGGGACACCAGACCACCATTTTGGTTGTGTCCCATGGGTTAGAATTTATTCAACAATCTTGCGATCGCGCTATTTGGCTAGATCGCGGTAAAATTCGGTTTGTGGGCAATACAGATGAAACCGTTCATCATTATTTAACTGCCGTTCAAGAAGGTTCAGAAGTAGGATTACAAAATCATCTATGAAAATCTTAATTACAGGTGGGGCCGGCTATATTGGCTCAATTTTAACTCCAACTTTATTAGCTAAAGGCTATGAAGTGACGGTTTTAGATAGTTTTATCTTTGGCCAAAATAGTTTGGCTGATTGTTGTCAATATGACACCTTTAATGTGGTACGTGGAGACTGTCGTCAGGAATCTTTAATCAAAGAATTACTCAAAGACGCAGATGTTATTATCCCTTTAGCGGCTTTGGTGGGTGCGCCCCTGTGTAGTCGGGATGAAGTGGGGACACGCACTATTAACTATGAAGCAGTTAAAATGTTGTGTGATTTAGCAAGTCCCAAACAACGTATTTTGATGCCTGTTACCAATAGTGGTTATGGCATTGGTGAAACGGGTAAGTTTTGTACAGAAGAGTCTCCATTACGTCCTATTTCTCTTTATGGAACCACCAAAGTTGACGCAGAAAAAGCGGTTTTAAAACGGGAAAATAGTATTACCTTTCGACTGGCTACTGTGTTTGGAATGTCTCCTCGAATGCGGGTTGATTTATTGGTTAACGATTTTGTTTACCGTGCTTTTTATGATCGGGCAGTGGTAATTTTTGAAGGGCATTTTAAACGGAATTATATCCATATTCGGGACGTGGCTAAAGTGTTTATTCATGGTATCGAAAATTTTGAATCCATGAAGGGTAAACCTTACAATGTAGGTTTAGAAGATGCCAATTTATCTAAGTTAGAATTGTGTGCTGAAATCAAAAAATATTTGCCTAAATTTGTTTACTTAGAAGCTCCTATTGGTGAAGATCCTGACAAACGGGATTATATTGTTTCTAATGCCCGTATTCTGAAAACAGGATTTGAGCCGGAATGGCCATTAGGCAGAGGTATTCGAGAATTAATTAAGGGTTATACCATTCTACGCAACAGTGTCTATTCTAATGTTTGATCTTGCTCATTCATTGGCGTTGCATAGTTGCGGGATGATAGTTAAATTTTCAGAAGCTGAAACTATTGATAAATAAGGAAAAAATTTGTTCCTTATATTCAAATCATCCCGCTTTGATGCAACGCCCTTTTTTTTGTCCCTCAGCTTACCATAAGCATTCCCCAAGAGATGATGAGCAGCGGCCAAAGAAGGGTTTAACCCCACCGCAAGTTCTGCTGTGGTGATAGCTTCCCCCAAACGCTGCAAGTTGACTAATGCTAGTGCCGCTCGGCGGAAATAACCCGCCAGTTATAAAATCCTGGAATCCTTGCTAATCCATCCTTTTGCCTTTTGCCTTTTGCATGAGTGACTTCCGCGCAGCGGCACTAGGGCTTTCGCGTACCAGAGTTTGGCTTGACTGGGGTCTTTGTGCAACAATGGGTCTAGTTTAGCGATCGCAGCCTCAAAATAACCCAATTTAATATCTTGTAAGGCTTGTTGATAACTCATAATTCAACATATTAATACACTAAATTTTCACTCTGGGATTAGTTTCATCCCCTAAAAATTGAGTCATATTTTCAAATTTTCTCAATTCTACTTGTTCAATGGTTAAATTTTGGGGTTCTTTTTCTATCCATTGATCATTGAAAGATACAATAACTGACTCTAAAGACTTTTTATCTAAATTGCTAGGAATTTCATCAAAGTAACCTAAAGTAATATGAGCCGTAAAATGATATTGTTGCTCTACGCCCAATCCCATTAATTCTTTATTTTGATAAATTGTCCGTCTCAGTTTGAAAATTTTATCATAGGACAATTCATTGCCAGGAACTAATCCTACAACTAAGGCGCGAGGAAACAATAATAAACCTAGAACTTGCCACTGAATGTTACCTTTTTTTAGGTCAAGTTTTTGATAATTATTAAAGCTTTCAGCTATGGATTTTTTGAGGTTTTCATCAAACTCTGGATCAGCATTAATGGCATTATGATAACTATCCGCCCAAATTAAATCAGCAACTGTTAAATGAAAACTTTCTGGGGGAACAGGAATTAAGAATTTCTGCTCCATTCTTTCTAGTAATTGTTGCTGAATTAAGGTTAATTGATGATAGAATGATTTATTGATAGAGTCATTTTGATAAGGAGGAGTTAAAACAGTATAACCCGGAAAATCCACAGGTTGTCCCTGTTGAAATTTTGGAGATTTTTGGATATTCTGAAGCTGGGTTTGGTAGGTGGTGGGTAAAGTGAGGGACGCTACCCGATTCACATAAGTTTGATATGTTTCGTCCAAGTTAATAACCTCTCATGATGTCATAATAGTTATCTTCTTATTCTCGCCGATATTGTCTGATTTTTTTATAAAGATTTATTGATAACTCGACGCGCTTATTATGGGAATTTATTTATTTTGGGGAGAAGATGATTTTGCGATCGCCCAAACTATCAAAAAGTTAAGAGAAACCATTCTTGATCCTAACTGGATACAGTTTAATTATCATCAAATTCCAGGGGAAGATGCCAACAGTACCGTTGAGGCCTTAAATCAAGCAATGACACCTGTTTTTGGTATGGGAGGAAGATTAGTCTGGGTGGTAGAGTCTTCTCTGTGTCAACAGTGTTCAGAAGATATTCTAACGCAATTACAACGTATTTTACCCGCTATTCCTGATAGTTCTCATTTACTGTTTACATCTAGCAAAAAACCTGATAGACGGCTAAAATCTACAAAATTATTGGAAAAATATGCAGAAATTCGGGAATATTCTCCTATTCCTCCCTGGAAAACCGATGAATTAATTAACAAAGTTAAACAAGTTGCCCAAGAAGTAGGGGTAAAATTAACCCCTAGAGCGATAGAATTAATAGGGGAGTCTGTGGGTAATAATAGTCGACAATTATGGAATGAACTAGAAAAATTATACCTCTATGGACAACAAGAAAATAAACCCTTAGATGAGAAGATTATTGCCACTTTAGTTAATGCTAATGCTCAAAATAGTTTACAATTAGCCCAAACAATTCGTAGTGGAAATCAAGACCAAGGGTTACAACTCATATCTGAGTTACTATCCCGTAATGAACCTCCTTTGAGAATTATAGCGACTTTAGTGGGACAATTTCGTACTTGGGCGATCATTAAATTAAAAATTGAAGCGGGGGAAAATGATAATAAAATTATTGCTAAAGCTGCTGACATTGCTAACCCTAACCGTCTCTATTTTCTCCGCAAAGAATTACAGTCTGTTTCGGGTAAAAAATTATTAGCAACTCTTCCCATTTTACTAGACTTAGAAAGCCGTTTAAAACGAGGACATGATCCCTTGCAAACTTTACAAATTAAAGTAATAGAATTATGTCAGTTGTTTAATTAGAGGTTGTAATTTAGGGTGTTTTCTATGTAGATATTATTTGTGTCATTTTCTGTTCAAGTTCTTCCAGTAAATTTTCTAAAGTTTCTTGTTTCCCTTGAAAACATAAAGGAGGAAAAGGTTCAGATGTATAATAAATTAGTTTGATTTGTCCTTGACTGATAGCAATAATAGCCACTTCTTCTTCAGGGTTATAACCATCAAGAATACCTAAAATTTCTTGAATTTTTCGATCAAGATTTTGGTTTAACTTTTCAAGAGATTGTCGTGAACAACGAATAAAATGAGGTTGGGGATATAAATCAATTCCCAAAGCATCTGTTTGGTCTTCCCATTCATTAGTTAACCCCCAAGCTAAAGCAGCTAAACTGGTTTTGTTTTCGGTCACAAAGCGATCTAATTGATATCGCCATTGATTTTCTAAATTATCTGGGGGAGAGTCACCAAACTGTACCATTTTTAACCTCAAATCTTCGGGAATGTAGGATATTTTGGGAGTTCTAATAATGTTGTAGGGGCTTAATAATATTGGGCCCCCAGACAATTTATGAACGACCAGGAATTGTATATTTAAAGTCAGTTGTTCCTGTATAACCAGACTCTTTCGCTAAAGTTTCAGGAAGTTGGGCCCCTGATAATTTTTTCCCGTTAACTTCCCAAGAAGGATAGGATTGAATTTCAGCAGCAACACAAACTTCAGGCTGAGGATTTTTGCCTCTGGGATCGCATTCAATATAAGTCACTTTCTTAAATGCTTCTTGCCCAAAAATCTGTTTTTGATCGAAACAATGGGGACACCAAAACGCCCCATACATTTTAGCCCCAACAGTGGTTAAATGTTCTGCCAATTCAATTTCTGATGCTCCTGACTCTGAGGTAATTTTCCAACCATAGGGAGGTTGTGGGATAGTAGTAGGCTGTTCAATAGGAATACGGCCTTCTACAGTGGGCTGATTAACATTAGCATAAACCCCTAATGTCCCCACTAAAGTAATCATGGCAACCACAATAGGAACAAAAAAGATTTGACCCACTTCTTCCCATTCTCGGCCAAAAATACTTAAGCCCATAAGACTGAGGGAGAAGGCAGCAGAACCGATACAATAGTAACAAACCGATTGTAATTCAGTGGCTAAAATATACATTAAATAGGCACTAAATACGGCCATAGAAGTTCCTCCCGCCAAGAGGAATAACCATGTCCATTCATCGAGTTGTTTTCTAAAGCTTTTGTTGCCTTCAGGTTTAACTAATAAAGGTCCTAAAGAAGCAACAGACATACTGCCGTAGGCGAGAAACCCAAATAAACTTAAAGGTAAGCCCAAGACAGTAGCATAGGGACTATCAAGAACGCTTTTACACCCTGTTTTTAGGGTTTCGGCATCACTCACCCCACAGGCCACATCTCCCCCTGTGAGTTTAGTAATGGTAAGATAGGCTGTTAGAATGGCACCTGCAATGGCGATCGCCCCAATCAGAGGACGGGACCAACGATAAATCCAAGGAACAGAACGTCTACTACGAATCATAATAGTTCTTATTTAGCAATCATTATCCCTGATTTTAACAAGGCTTAGGATCTCAGTTTGAGTGGTTGCTGAGATTTTGATGTTTCTTTAGATGCGCTGATTTCTGTGGCCGCTTCCACAAACTGGGCAACTCGAATGGGATCAATAGGTTCTTTAATTTTCCCATGACGTTTCAGGGAACTGGCTACAATTACCCCATCCGCAGCAGTCATTAACTTGCCAATATTATCCCAATTAGCCCCACTGCCAATGAAAACGGGGGTTCCTTGGGCAGCAGCCGTCGCTAGTTCTAAATCTTCGAGACTAGGAGGACTTCCCGTAGCCCAACCGGAAAGAATAACACCGTCGGCGAGGCCTCGTTCGATGGTATCTTGTACTGCTGTCGTTAAATTGGGGGTTCCTAAAGGGCGGGCGTGTTTGACTAAAACGTCCGCTAAAATAGCCACGTCAGCCCCTAATTCTCGGCGATATCGTAATAGTTCATGGGCGTTGCCTTCGATTAACCCCTGATCCGTAGCCATAATGCCCGTTAAGACGTTGACGCGGATAAATTGGGCGTTTATGGTAGAAGCGATGGCCATTGCCCCTAGAGAGTCATTGCGGAGTAAGTTAATACCCACGGGAACGACGACCAAGTTTTTGATGCGATCGACAATTAAAGTCATGGCACTGATAACGGCCGGATCAACTCGCTCTTTAGTAAAAGGGGCATCAAAGAAGTTTTCGACGATAATGCCATCTACTCCCCCTGCTGCGAGGGCGGTGGCTTCTTGTTCGGCCCGTTCAATTACTGCGGTTAAACTACCTCCCCATCGTGCAGAAGTGGGTAGGGGTAACAGATGAACGACACCAATAACTGGGTTTGTCGTGTTGAATATTTGAGTCAAGTCCACTGAATCTACCTAACGGTCGACTACGGTTGCTGCCGTCTGAAATTTAGCTCCAATTAGAAATTGTATCCTATTGGGGGACGGTGTGATGAGGTGATGGGGTGATGAGACCTTTTAAGAAATTTCGTCTGGGTTAACTCCTAGTTCTTTTAATTTAGCAGCTAGTTTGTCTGCCCGTTGTTTTTCTTCTGTATAGGTTGTAAAACTATTGCCGTCAGGATGATACAGTTTTAGTTCGGGTTCTGTTAATTGAAAGCCAATGCCTAAGCGGGGACTTGTCCAACCGTTCATTTCTTCAATGATTTCTAAGCCTTCTTCCCCTCGCAATAATCCACTGAGTTCGTTTTTCTGGGGATCATAAATATAATATTCTTCTACGCCATAACGCTCATAAAATAGCAGTTTTTGACTCATTTCTGTTTGGGTATTCCCTGGTGAGAGGATTTCAAAGACAACTTGAGGGGCAAGATTATCTTCTTTCCATTGTTGATATGATCCTCTTTCTCCTTTTGTACGACCAAATACTACCATGACATCGGGGGCTAAACGTTTCTTATTGTTGCCTTCTAAGGGATACCAAAGTAAGTCTCCTGCGACAAAAACCTGGTCATCTTGAGCAAATAACCAGTCTAAGTTGGCTTTAATCATTGTAATCCAACGAAACTGAAGGGTATTGTCGGCTATGGGTTTCCCGTCACTGTCTGGATAGATGATATCTGAGGTAGTTTCTTTGTTGAGTTGAGCAACCATAAATCTTGTCTGATGGTTTCTTCGAGATGCTTCTATCTTAGCTTGATAACTATTGCGCTTTAGTACGACTTCCCAAAAACCAGAGCTTAGCTTGATAACTATATACACAAAAATCGTGAGAGAAAACCAGTTACTCCCACGATTTTGAAAGAGGTTAAAACTCACAATTAAACTTGAGCCGGAACTTTTTCAGTCACTGTTAATTTTTCGTAGGTTTCTCTCATTTTGAGGCCTACTAATACCTGGAATAAACCTGTTCCATTGGTAGAACCAGGATAATCTTTATGATGTAGTAAAAGTTCAGTCATCTCACCATAATACTTGGTTCCCGTTTTACTTAGATGACTTTCGATGTAGATCATTTCTTCTAGATTATCGAATTGACCATCTACTTCCAACATGGAAACTTCATTACCCATAAAGCTATCAGGGCCATAATACATCTTAATGCCAGGGTAGGCACAAGTTAACTTACGACCACAGGGCCTCCAATCAATGGTAGATCCTTCATCAAATAAGTAAGCGGGTTCAAAGTTAGCAACGCCTTCTTTTTGAACCAAGCGAACCCGTAATAATTTGCTTTCCTTATCTTCCATCAACTGAGTGGGTAATACTTGAATTACCACATCAGCGTGCTGTTTTTGTGGTTCGATATAAGCAGTAAAATCAGGCTTTCTAGCATTGATAGAAGCTAACACATCCTCGTAGGAGTGACCTCTTTCTGCCATGTCCCGTTGAATTTTCCAGTTAATTTTAACTTCATCACTGATATCGAGATACACCCCGAAATCAACTAATTCACGAACCCGTTCATCAAATAAAGGATGTAATCCTTCGATGACAACTACCTTATTAGGTTCTATGCGTTCAGGAGGATCAAGTTCTCCTGTTTCGTGATTATATATGGGTTTATCAATGGCTTGGCCTGACTTGAGTGCTTTAATTTGTTCATACATCAAGTCAAAATTATTCGCTTTAGGATTTAATGCAGTCACACCTGCTGCTTTTCTTCCCTTGCGATCTAAACTGTGGTAGTCATCTAAACAGATGACCGTCATAAACTCTTCACCAAATAAATCGGTTAAACGACGTAAAAAAGTTGATTTACCGCAACCGGAGTCTCCGGCAACTGCAATAAGAACCACGCGGTCCGACTGAGTGGTCATAGCTTCCCTCTTAAATGCAAAACAGAATTGTTAACCCGGTTTCTTTCGTTACCATGTCATTAAAGTCTCCCACAAGTGGAGCATTAATTGTTAATCTTTGGGTAAAATTTCCAACAGAGCAATTACTCTGTTAAAAAACCCTGAAACTGACAATGGATTTTACCAGAACGACCTTACCCTTCACAAGACATTGGGGGAAAGTGGCTGATTTAATTCCCGATAAATCCTTCAAATCAGAACGCTTCTGAAAAAAATCTAAAATTGACGCGATTTTAACAGATTTTTACAGAAAATTTCGTTAAGCTCTATTCACGCACTGCTCTGAGTTCAGGTTTCCCTTCCTAATTGAGCAATTCATAACCGTATATTTTAAGATGACCACCCGATGGTAGGCTAAATAGAGCAGTTATGATATGTAACGTGAGTTAGGAGAAATATATGTACAGTTCAGGCGTAGCAGCAACTTCAGGTCAAACAACAGCCTATGGAAACCGTCTGTTTGTTTATGAGGTGGTGGGTTTAAGTCAGAGTACGGACAATGACAGTCTCGATTATCCCATTCGTCGTAGTGGTAGTGTGTTTATCACAGTTCCCTATCAACGGATGAATCAAGAAATGCGTCGTATTACTCGCATGGGAGGTCGTATTGTTAGTATTCAACCACTCGATGCTGACACACCATTAAAGGTCACATCCACTCGTTCTGGTGAGGCTGAAGTTGCTCAACCCCCGCAAAGCAACCCAACGCAAGAAAAACGTAAACCTATGACTCAAGCGAAGACAAAAGTTCCTGTTAATATTTATCGTCCCAAAGATCCTTTTATTGGCAAGTGTTTGGAAAATTATCCCTTGGTCGCTGAGGGTGGTAGTGGTATTGTTCAACACCTGACCTTTGACCTTTCTGGTGGCGACCTTCACTATGTAGAAGGACAAAGTATTGGCATTGTTCCCCCTGGAACTGATGATAATGGTAAACCTCATAAGTTGAGACTATATTCCATTGCTTCTACCCGTCACGGTGATAAAAGCGATGATAAGACGGTTTCTCTTTGTGTTCGTCAACTGGAATATGAACATCCTGAAACTAAGGAAACAGTTTACGGTGTTTGTTCTACCCATCTGTGTAACCTGGAAGTTGGGGCAGATGTGGCTATTACCGGTCCTGTGGGCAAAGAAATGTTACTCCCTGAAGATGAAGATGCCAATATCGTCATGTTGGCCACAGGAACGGGTATCGCGCCTTTCCGTGCTTTCTTATGGCGGATGTTCTTTGAGAAGCATGAAGATTACAAGTTTAAAGGTAAGTCTTGGTTAATTTTTGGGGTTCCTTATACCGCGAATATTCTCTACAAAGATAAGTTAGAAGAAATTCAAACTAACTATCCTGATAACTTTGACTTAACCTACGCTATTAGTCGGGAACAGAAGAATAGCGAAGGTGGACGGATGTATATTCAACATCGTGTGGCTGAACAAGCTGAGAAGTTATGGACTATGTTACAAGATCCTAAAACTCACCTCTATATGTGTGGACTCAAAGGTATGGAAGGTGGTATCGAAGAGGGGTTAAGTCCTTTTGCTGCTAAACAAGGGGTAGAATGGTCTGACTTTGTTAAAGGACTGAAAAAACAACACCGTTGGCACGTTGAGGTTTACTAAATTTCAACGTTATTTTGAATATATCAGCAAAGGGTGGGCAAGTCTCACCCTTTTATTATCAGAGGACAGAAGCAATTGAATTATATCGTTGAAAGTTTAATCGCTGATAATCAGCCTATTCCTAATTGAGTCATTATGGGTTATCCTTCCACATATCATCTAAAACATCTTCAAAAATACCCTTAAATCTAAAGTGAGGATTTGACCACCTATTTAAACGCTGTAAAATAATTATTTTTTTAGATATTTGATCGATCTTCTTATTAACTTCTCTAAACTCTTGTTTTCTAAAATAATCTTCATTAATTAAAATAAAATCATATAATTTTGGTAGAAAAAAATATAAGACCTCTAATATGTAATCTGTTTTATTTGATAAAAACTCAACATTATTAAATTGCATTGGTTCAATATTTTGAAGTTTATTATTGATATCATTAAGTTCTTTTTTTAGATTTTTGGGAAATGGTTTCAAATAATTTATTTCAGCTTTATAATTATTGAGCTCTTGTCTAAAATAAGCCAATTGATATATTGAAAACTGATTCACCATTCTGTTACTTATATTGTCGAATATGTTCCGGTTGGTTGGCATATCATTAATGATTTTTTTGAAAGTATTTAATTCTAGAGCATTTAATCTTTTTAAAAACTCTTTTCGACTTCTTGGAATAGGGATTTGTTGAAGTTCTTGAACTAAAGAGTCAAGCTCTGTAATTAAATTGTTAGACAGTATCAATTGATTATCAAGTGTGCTGTACAATTCACTTATTTTGTCCATAAATTGTTTACGTTTTTTCTTCAGGTTTCTATAAATAAGTTGTTTAGAGTTTGGCAACAACCTGAAAATGACGCAAACACGTATGAATTCCCAAAAACTACACAACATTACATGACATATCATAAATACATGACCGAACCAATTTAACTTGTTTGGTTTTGTTGGTTTATCTAAACTTTTAACATAGCTTCCCTTAACCCAGCAATATAGGAAAAATATTAGCCACAATATAAATGGTATTGCTACCAAACTCCAGTATCCAGGTTCATTGCATAAGCCATTGAATTCATACTTAGAATTAACAAAATCCCAGAAAAATAATATAGAACCTCCAATAAAAGAGGCTAAAATAATTGTACAAAATAAAAATAAAATAAGAGTAATATGGAGAGGCTCTAAATATTTAGGATGTCGTCTAATATAGTTTTCCAAACCTATCTGAGTTAAATAACTTTTTTGAATTTGATTAGCTGTCATATTAAACTCATATTTTGCTTGGTCTTTAGTCAATTTTATTAGTCTTTTTTCAACTCTATGATAAATATAAATCCCAATCATTTTATCCAATTGTATCGCAAATAATGATCGATAAATTAAATAGAAACATAAACCCGGAATCAACCAATTAAAAATAATAATACTGGGGACAATACCTTGTTTTTCAATAGTTTCGTTATTAGTTGCTCTAGTAATTTTCAAAAAGTATTGAGGATCATTGGATGTACCTCTAACAATCACTCTTGCTGTATTAATATCAAACGGTGAAAGAGTAGTATTGTTATTAATAATTTTCTGTATTTCTTTGTCTTTTATACTTGGATCAATTTTTCTAAAAAATTCTTGTAATTTAATTGGTGATGTTTCCATTTCTCCTGATTCTTTCTTTTCAGGTTTATTATATATTTTAAAATCTCCATTATTGATTGTTATGTCTCCATCATTTCCTTTTATGATTTCACCAATATTTTTTAATTGTAAAGGCATTTGTATAGTAGTATCCTCCATTGTTAAAAAATCTGCCAATGGAGCTAATCCTAATGATCCTATAGTAAATATGGCAGCTAAACCTAATAAGAGTAATTGATTAATTTCTGAGATATTTTGTAATATTTCAGCCCTTAGTGTATCATACTCTTTTAAAGTAATTTCTATTGCTCTGTCTATATTTAACTTTTTAAAAAATTTGCGATTGTTTAAATGGTGATTAAATGTATTAATAAAGGTTTGAACTTGCGCAGTATTTGGTTCTTTTCTAATTTTTTTAGCTGTTTCATATAATTCTGTTTCTCCTATTTTATAAAGCCATTTTTCAATACTTCTGTCATTTATACGATAACTAGCAGTGAGTGGATATTCTTCGCATAACTTAACTAAACTTTCAACAGAATAAGCATATAAATTATGTACAATAGAAAATTCAAATCGTTTTGCCATTTCTAGATTATTGCTTCTAACAAAATGATAATGTCTAATTATACAATGCTCAGGATACTTGTGATCAAGGAGTCCTAAAAACCCTTTTCTATGATTACCAGTATATAAAAGATCAATTAATTTCTACTCCAAAACAAAAATCCTACTATTTTCAATCAATTAGAAAACAGTAGGACTCAAAGTTAAAGAGATATTAGTCTGTTACAGTGGTGAGAGAATGAAGTAAAAAAATTAATCATTATCAACTTGAGATAACTCAAATTGAACATTAGATAAATAAGTGGAGTTATTAAGGGTTTCAGAAGATAAACGTCCTGCTTCCACAGCAGCTTTAACTAAAGACTCAGCATTAACTTTACCAGATTTAATGGCTAAACTAAATCGAACATGACCGGGAATTCCTTGTTCGCTGAAAGTTCCACCTCTTCCATGACTCACTAAGTTAAAAGGGGATAAATAAGAAATTTGATTTTGTTCTACAGTAGAATTAACTGCGACAATTTCAGTTGCATTAACAGGAGTGAAAAAACTACCTAAAACGAGAGAAGATAAACCAGTAATAATAAACCCTTTCATGATTAATCACTCCATTGCTTTGTTTCGTTATTGTTAGTATGGAGGAGTTATCTGAAAAGCAGATGACTTAATTCTAAATTAAAAATAAGAGTTGATTAAGTTATCTGAGAATCTGATGATATACCGCTAAGCGAAAGACAAAAAGCAAAAGGCAAAAGTAAGCTATGAAAGGGTTTTAGGGTTTGTAAATGTCCTACTTCGTCAATGACAAACAAAAAACCCCCCCAAAAAGGGAGGAAATAATTACTTAATTTCATTGTTCAATCTACTTTAATTCACAGGAATCACGATAACACCACCGCAATAAAGTAACACCAAGACCAAACTTAATGACTTCTAATATCCAATAACTCCAATGCAGAGAAATCATAGCAGAAGGCATAGTATTGGTTGCTTCAAACGGATTGATTTCTAAACCAAAAGCACTTAATTCTGGGGTTAAGAAATAAGTGTAAATTAAGGCAATACCAAGTAAAACACTGGCTAAAATAATTGACCAACGTTCTTTAAGATGAATAAGAAGATGATGGCGACGGAAAATTAAAAATCCCGTTAAAACAAGGGCTGCACAAACTAACTCAATGCGGTTGAATAATCCAAAAATAATATAACCCGCACTGGCAAAACCACCCTGATTCATCATACCTGATAAAGATAAACCAGGAATGACAACAAAATCGAGAACAATGCTACTGCTTAGCCAGAATCCTAGCACAAACATAACAACAGTTGTCCAGCTAAGAAATTTCCAACGACGATCAACTAAGGCATTCATTTGCACTTTTCTCCTTTACTGTCCCATCTTTATTATTAAAGGAAATAAAAGAGGAGTGACAGGTTTTGATAAATATCTTTACATGAACAGTAGGGGCTAACTGCCTTTAACATCTACAGCCTGTTAACATCTACAGTTTTGTCTTAATTTTTTATTAATATCTTACTCTGGGATCAAGAAATCCATAAGTTAAATCAGCCACTAGATTAAAGATAACAATTAAAATCCCATAAATAAAGGTAATAGCCATGACAACGGGGGTATCACTTCGGTAAATTGAATCGATTAATAATGCCCCTATTCCTGGGACTCTAAATACTTGTTCTGTGACTAATGCACCTGTAAAAATAGTGGGAATATCTAGGGCAATTAAGGTTATTACGGGAATCAAAGCATTACGAATAATATGGTCTTTTAGGATAGCAAAATTGCTTAATCCTTTTGCTTGTGCCGTACGGACATAATCATGGATTAATTCATCTAAAATAGCGGAACGAATGAAGCGCATTAAAACAGCAGATTGATATAATGCTAACACAGCAATGGGCATAATTGATTGTTTTATTTGTTCTATAAAACTAGAAAAATCTGTAATCTGTAAGGTACTGTTATAAATAAAAGGAAACCAGTTTAATTGAACACTAAATAGAACAATAAATAATAATCCTGTTAAAAAGGTAGGTAAGGAATAGCCTAAAAAGGAGAAACTGGTGATAATTTGGTCTAACCAAGAATAACGTTTAATGGCAGAAATAACTCCCAAGGGAAAGGAAATTAAAACACTAAAAATATAGGCAGTTCCCACAACCCATAAAGTAGTTGGGAGACGTTGTAAAATTAGGTTGAAAACGGGACTTCGACTGGTGAAAGAATAACCTAAGTCTCCTTTGATAAAGGCAAAAAACCATTTAAAATAACGAATATAAATGGGTTGATCTAGTCCTAATGTTTTACGAATGTTTTCTCTCACTTCTTCGGTAATGGAAGGGTTAGAAGCAAATTCTCCCAAGGGATCTCCTGGGGCTAATGCTAATATGGTAAAGAGGACTAAACTAATAGCAATTAGGGTAGGAATGGCAATTAATATGCGTTTAATTAAATATTGAGTCATTATTGATGATTTACTTAATGATTATCTTTCATCTTTACACATTTTATTTTATGGCAAAACCATCGTAGAATAATAATAACAAATTTGCTAGAAATAGTGATTAGTAAATATAGCAGCTAATCCTAATAAAATACTAAAGTTTGAACTTTGTTAATATTTCGTTTTATTCTAATCTTTTTGATAATTTTATATAGTTACAAGCGCAATTAATTCACAAATAAAGTTTTAGATAGTGGGCAATAAATGAAGAGTTATACGAAATATTTCCATAACCTATTATTTACCCACCCTAATCAATAATCTAAGCTTTTGCGAGAAATTTCTCTTCAATTAAATCGTAACCCGTTTCTTCTAATTCTAGAGCTAATTCTTTACCACCACTGGTAACAATTTGACCATCATACATAACATGAATATGATGGGGTTCAATATAGTTTAATAACCGTTGATAATGAGTAATTAATAAGAAAGCATTATCAGGAGTCGCTAACTGATTAACGCCATTAGCAACAATTCTTAAAGCATCAATATCTAAACCAGAATCAATCTCATCTAAAATGCCTAAAGTGGGTTCTAATAAAGCCATTTGTAAGATTTCATTACGCTTCTTTTCTCCTCCAGAAAAACCCTCATTTAAACTTCTCTCTAAGAAAGCAGGATTCATTTTAACAATCTCTAACTTTTCCTCAACTAAATCTTCAAAATCAAAGGTATCAATTTCCTCTAATCCTAAATGTTTCCGACGAGCATTATAAGCAACTCTCAGAAAATCTAAATTACTGACGCCAGGAATTTCTAAAGGATATTGAAAAGCCAAAAATATTCCTTCTAAGGCTCTCTCATCAGGGCTTTTTTCTAAGATATTTTCCCCTTTATACATAACTTCACCGCCAGTAATTTCATAATCAGGATGTCCCGCCAAAACCTTCGATAAAGTGCTTTTCCCTGAGCCATTTCTGCCCATAATAGCATGAATTTCTCCCGCTTTAATTTCCAGATTAACTCCTTTCAAAATAGGAGTTCCTTCCACATTAACAGTCAAATTTTCAACAGATAAAATAACATCACTCATGATTCTTTCCTTTCCAATAACTAATGACATCAGTCAATATTCTCTTTGCGTCTTTGCTACGGTGCATCTTACATTCGCCTTACGAAGACGAATTACGCACCGTTTTTGCGCGACACAAAATTAACTCAGGTGGGCATTACCGACCCTACTTTATGCAACTACATTAACCGACAGTTCCCTCTAACTTGAGGCTTAATAACTTATCCGCTTCAGAAGCAAATTCCATGGGCAACTCACTCAAGACATCCTTACAGAAACCACTCACTAACATAGAGACAGCATCTTCTTCAGAAATACCCCGTTGAGCAAAGTAGAAAAGTTGGTCTTCTCCTATCTTAGAAGTAGAAGCTTCATGTTCAACTTTTGCCGTATTATTATCAACTTGAATATAGGGAAAAGTATTCGCTTCTGCATTATCCCCAATCAACATTGAATCACATTGAGAATAATTTCTCGCCCCTTTTGCTTTTGGTCCCATTTGTACCAACCCGCGGTAACTATTCTTAGAATTACCAGCAGAAATACCCTTAGAAATAATAGTGCTGCGGGTATTTTTGCCAATATGAATCATCTTAGTTCCCGTATCAGCCTGCTGCATATTATTAGTCAAAGCAATAGAGTAAAATTCTCCAACAGAATTATCTCCCACTAACACACAACTCGGATACTTCCAAGTAATAGCTGAACCCGTTTCTACCTGAGTCCAAGAAATCTTAGAATTAACCCCTTTACAGAGTCCTCTCTTAGTCACAAAATTGTAAATTCCGCCCTGACCTTTTTCATCGCCAGCGTACCAATTTTGCACCGTAGAATACTTAATATCAGCGTCATCTAAAGCAACTAATTCCACCACTGCTGCATGAAGTTGATTACTATCATACATGGGGGCGGTACATCCTTCCAAATAGCTTACAGATGCTCCTTCTTCAGCTACAATTAATGTCCTTTCAAACTGTCCTGTATCCCCACTATTAATGCGAAAATAAGTTGATAATTCCATAGGGCATTTTACCCCTTTAGGAATAAAAACAAAAGAGCCATCACTAAAAACAGCAGCATTCAATGCAGCAAAGAAATTATCACCAACAGGAACAACAGTACCCAGGTATTTTTTAACTAACTCAGGATGTTCTTGCAACGCTTCAGAAATAGAACAAAAAATGACACCTTCTTCTGCCAATTTCTCTTTAAAAGTTGTGGCGACAGAAACACTATCAAAAATAGCATCTACGGCCACATTACTAAGGCGTTTTTGCTCCGATAAAGGAATGCCTAATTTTTCAAAGGTTTCTAACAAAGCAGGATCAACTTCATCTAAATTATTGAGTTTTTCCTTCTTTTGTTTAGGGGCAGAATAGTAGATAATATTTTGATAGTCGATTTTTGGATAACTGACATGAGGCCAAGTGGGTTCCGTCATTTTCTGCCATTGCTTATAAGCTTTGAGACGAAACTCAAGCATAAACTCTGGTTCGTTCTTTTTGGCTGAAATAAGACGAATTACGTCTTCATTTAAACCACGAGGAATAGTATCAGCCTCAATGTCAGTAACAAAGCCATATTTATAAGGTTGGTTGACTAGGTTTTTGACGGTTGTTGCACTCATTAGATTTTGTGTTCTCCGTGTCCGTTTAATGTCCCTCCACAATAGTAGAGAGTCAGATAATTTAAGGATGACAGTTTTGCAGGGGACGTTGTCAACCCTACAAGGTTCATTTCTCTAGGATAGAGATTAATAAAACAACATTTATGTTTCTTAATTATATCTTACAATAGATTAACAACCTGATTGTTGTCAAAGTGACATTCCCCTAAAATCTTTTTGTGAGCTTTACAAAGGCGCAAGGGTTGTGTCCCTAATATCTGATTTCTGAGTTTTAAAAATGACAATCATACAGCCTCCTTCCACGAAAGAAGATATTTTGCAATATCTGCTGAAACAAGGTCAAGCTACCGCCGCAGAACTCGCTGAGACTCTCGATATTACCCCCCAAGCTACTCGCCGTCATTTGAAAGATTTAGAAGCAGAAGGGTTGCTCGAACATCATCCCCTGCAGGGAGGGTTAGGACGACCCCAATATCTCTATTCTCTCAGTAAACAGGGACGCGATCGCTTTCCCAATCAATATGGGGAGTTTGCTGTGTCTTTTTTGGAAACTTTAACGGAGACGGTGGGGGAAAGCCAAGTTAAGGAGATATTACGCAAGCAGTGGCAACGAAAAGCGGATGAATATAGACAGCGTATTGGTGAGGGGTCATTAAAGGATAGGGTGGAGAGGCTAGTTAAACTGCGACAGGAAGAAGGTTATATGGCTGAAATACACCAGGTTACGGATAAAAATGGTTCAAATGTTCAAAATGATGGGTACATCCTAGCTGAGCATCATTGTGCTATTTCTGAGGTCGCCGAATCATATCCAACAGTATGTGGACATGAGTTAGAAATGTTTGCCGAAATTTTGCCAGACTGTACCATAGAAAGGACTCATTGGATTAATGAGGGAGAGCATAATTGTGGCTATTTAATTAAGGTGAAAGAAGGGGAATAGAGAATAGAGAATTGAGAATTAATTAATTTGTTAGTCATTTTAACTAAAACTATACAACTCTTAATAATAATCTTAGAAATTCTGCTTGACAATTCACTCTCAAAATGAGAGGATGAGCGAAGACAAGTCACACTTCACAAAATCACTATGGATACTATTTTTGTTCAAATTAAGAATTATCTAAACAAAAGCAATGAAACTAATTGCAATTTCTCGTTTGCGTCAAGATTCAAACTGTCACCCTGATGTTAAAAAACAAGTTGAAAATTGGTATAAAGTTGTCAAAAATGCCCGATGGAAAAACTTAGAAGAAGTCAAGAAAATCTATGGAGATGCTGAAGCAGTTGGCAATTTTACTGTTTTTAATCTTAAAGGAAATCATTATCGTTTAATTGTTGGCATTAATTATGAAGCCCAAGTTATCTATTATAAATACTTCTTGACTCACAGCGAATATGACAAAAATAACTGGAAACATGACCCTTACTTTTGATGAAAATGCTTATCGAAATCTTCTTTTTGAAATTGCCCCTAAAGTGATTGAATCAGAAGAAGAATATCAGAAAGCATTAACAATTACAGAACAATTAACCTTCAATAAAAATAGGACAATCGAAGAAACAAAAATCTATCGATTATTAGTCACCTTAATTGAAGTTTATGAAACAGAAAATTATCCTATAGAAGAATCAACCCCCCATGAAATCTTACAACATTTAATGGAGGTCAGTGGTACTCGTCAAGCTGATTTAGTTGGTATAATTGGTTCAAGTGGGGTAGTATCTGAAGTTGTAAATGGAAAAAGAGCAATTAGTAAAACACAAGCTAAAGCTTTGGGAGACTATTTTAATTTATCTCCTAATCTATTTATTTAATACATTCCAGGGGTTATTATAGATATTGTAAACTATTCACACAATTAACATGAATCAACCTCCATCTCCTGCTCAATTTTTAACCTCTGAAGAATCAGTAGACGTTGATAAAGCCTTATTAACTGCTCCAGAAAAGTTCTTAACTCGTTTAACCATTTCTTCCCTGAGATTATTAACAATAATTTCTAAAGATTTAGGAGTTTCAGTGGAAGATCTAACCCATCAGCAAGTTATTGATTGGTTTGAAACAGATGGTAAAATACGGCGAGAAAAAGGAGCCGATGCTGCTGTTTTAAAATGGTAATACCAACCTTTAACTTCCTAGAAAGGTTGTGACAGGTTAAAATAAACTATAAATACTTCTGGAACAAACTTCAATGAGCGAAACAGTTGCCAAAACTTCAGAAGAAACAGCAACAAACATTCAAACTCCCATAAAGTCCCAAGACACTTTATCAGAAACCATTAAAACCCTGGGACTCAATCATATTCAAAGACATTTGTTTCTTTGTGCAGATCAAACCAAACCTAAATGTTGCCCCAAAGCAGTCACTCTCAAAGCCTGGGACTACCTTAAGGGTCGTCTTAAAGAGTTAGGACTTGATCAAGTGAGCGAAGCACAACCCTACTGTATTTTTCGCACAAAAGCTAACTGTCTGCGGGTATGTATGGCAGGACCGATTCTCTTGGTCTATCCTGATGGAGTATGGTATCGTCAAGCCACTCCAAAAGTTATTGAAAGAATTATTCAAGAACATCTCATTGGCAATAAAATAGTGGAAGACTATGTTTTCCTGACCCATGCTTTACCCAAAGCAGATTTTTCTCCTACTGATTCAGAAACTCTAAAAAATCAGTCCTTAGACCTTGAGCATGAGATAATAGATGATCGGACGTAATAAAGCTTTACTGAAATAGCCATGCAAAGGTTAAAATTGATTTAACAGCGTCTTTATCCCCACCATTAATTCTCAATAGAATCATTATCCAAATTTAACTGAGAAAACAGATGTCACCTCTAAAAGATAACTCTCAAAAAGATAGTAAGCACCTATTGTTAGTTGACGATGATCCTAACTTAGTTTTGCTAGTTAAAGATTATCTTGAATTTCAAGGCTATGCAGTCACCACAGCAGAAAACGGCAAAGAAGCTCTCAATGTTTTGGCTGAACAAATCCCCGATATGATTATATGTGATGTGATGATGCCAGAAATGGATGGTTATGGCCTTATTGAAAAAGTACGTCAAGATCCTCGTATCAGTTGGGTTCCTGTGATGTTTCTTTCTGCCAAAGGACAAAGCCAAGATCGGGTCAAAGGATTAAATACAGGGGCTGATGTCTACATGGTTAAGCCTTTTGAACCTGAAGAGTTAGTCGCCCAAGTTGAGTCTTCTCTCAAACAAGCGACCCGTCTCATGCGCCATAACACTAATATTTCCTTGGATGACAATAACCGCATTCAGGTTCCCAGGAATGTAGAATTGACTCCAACAGAAACAAAAGTGATTCAGTTGGTTGCTCAAGGGCTATCAAATAGAGATGTTGCCCAAAAACTCAGTGTTAGTCAACGTACTGTTGAGAGTCATGTTTCTAATATGCTCAATAAAACGAATCTCAACAACCGTACTGAGTTAGCACGTTGGGCCATGGAAAATAGTATGGCTTGAGGTTTTCCTGGGACTTCATACAACAAATAAGTTAGGGTAATATTTGCCCTAACTATCAAACCACGAATTTTTACCACCTGTAAATTTCTCGTTGATAGCGGTTCAATTGAGTGGGACCGGGAACTGGGGATTGGGGAGGGGGAACTTCCCTTTGTCCCAATCCCTAATCCCTAATCCCTAATCCCTAAAACTGTAACCTGCATTGTCTCATCAACGGAATATTTACACC
>JAAUYB010005577.1_pt1 | contig 20952 bp, 19 predicted proteins | sample 7278071 | NCBI WGS metagenome assembly JAAUYB01 (sample SAMN14350121, study PRJNA611818) | marine sediment metagenome | isolation source: surface marine sediment (1.8m) | place: French Polynesia: Moorea | collected 2018-08 | reverse complement strand
TGGTATTCTGTCTTAATTGGTGATAAGTATTTCTCTAAGGTATTTGTTAGCAAAAGTTCTACAAATACACTGAGAACACCAGTAACCTTGGGGACACTTAGAAGTCTAAAACCTTCTGGGTGCAAGCTGTACCCCATCTATAATCTTTGATTTAGATGGGGTGTGTTCAAACAAATCCTCTTTTCTATTATCTATCCTGTACAAACCGTTAAACCTAATCTGGAAGGACGACCCAAGATTGCGCGAGAGAAAATCATCGCTCGTTGTCGCAATTTCATCGAAGAGTGCAAAGGTAAACCTGTCACGGTTAAAGAGTTGGCCACTGTTGCCCAAGTTTCAGAACGCACCCTGAGAACCACCTTCAACGAGTATTTTGGCATCAGTCCGGCTCGTTATCTTAAACTGAGACAACTTCATCAGGTTCATCGTGCGCTGCGAGCAACAGAGTCCAAAAAAGTCTTAATCAGCGATATTATGGCTCAATACGGGGTGTGGGAGTTGGGTCGTTTTGCTGGCCAGTATCGCCGACTGTTTGGAGAACTACCATCACAGACACTGCGCCATGCTTTAACATTGAACCTCCCGTCGCGAGAGGCGCGAGGGATTCCCATATAGACTCTTGACTAGACTACCTAAATAGTCCCCGTCAAGACCGCCATTACTGGGCTGTTTATAAGCGCGTTCACGGGCGCACCGACCGCCAACGGATCTAAAATCTATGTTGACCATTATAGCAAGTCACTGGCGATTCATCCCACACTTGTTTAATTATTTTTGATTGAAAACAAAGTGTGGGGCTTCTCGCCAAATAAGCTAAAAAGAGGCTGTAATAACAACCCCTTTTTTCTCCTACACAACTTGTTTAAAGTTTTTTACTTGATCACTGCTACCACCGGAGAACCCTCTGAAGGGGTAATTTTCGGAGATAAGAAACCCTCAGCGTAAATTTTAGGGTTATTTTGAGAGATTTGCGTATAGGACTCGCGAACTTGTGTATTTAAAGCGACTGTCTTAACGTCGTATAATTGGGTGGCCAGTTTGGGATATAGACCGATCGCAACAATTAACGCTAAGAAAGAAAGGGCGATAAAGATTTCCCTGGGGTTGGCATCGCTATATCTGGCTTGATCGGGAAGCACGCAGTTGGTGCCAAAACAAACCGCTTCGGTGTTATCTTGATAATCTTTGCGTTTTACGGTGTCTCCTACCACACAAACGGGAATTTTACCGGTGCCATAAAATAACTGTCGCAGCATGGACAGCAAATAGATGGGGGTGAGGATCAACCCTACCGCAGATAAAAAGACGGTAACGGTACGGAAAGCAGAACTATAGATGTCGCTGCTGGTAAAACCGAGGAAAACGGCGATTTCACTGGCAAAGCCACTCATTCCAGGCAACGCTAAGGAGGCCATGGCACCGGCGGTAAATAAAGCGAAGACTTTGGGCATTTTCTCCCCAATGTCCCCCATGTCGTTCAAGGCGAGGGTGTGGGTGCGATCGTAAGTTACACCAGCTAAGAAGAATAACAAGGCAGCAATTAAACCATGAGAGAGCATTTGCAACATGGCCCCACTCATCCCTAAGTCGGTAAAAGAAGCGATTCCTAACAGCACAAACCCCATGTGTGAGACGGAGGAATAGGCTAAACGACGCTTCATGTTGGTTTGTCCGAAGGAAGTCAATGCCCCATAGACAATATTAACCACCCCTAACGTGGCTAAAATGGGGGCGAAGTAGATATGGGCATCGGATAATAGTCCCATGTTGAGACGAATTAACCCGTAACCCCCCATTTTCAAGAGGACACCGGCTAAAATCATGGAGACAGGGGCAGAAGCTTCCCCGTGAGCATCCGGTAACCAGGTGTGTAGGGGAAAGATAGCTAATTTCACACCAAAGGCCACCAACAGTCCCGCATACAGGAATAATTCTAAGCCTAAAGGATAATCTTTGAGTCCCAGTTGAACAAGATCAAAGGTTAAGTTATCGCCTCCATACAGGGCCATGGCTAAGGCGGCCACTAAAATAAAGATGGACGCGGCTGCAGTATATAACAAGAACTTCATGGCTGCGTACTGGCGTTTTTGTCCCCCCCAGATGGAAATGAGGAGATAAACGGGAACCAGTTCCAACTCCCACATGATGAACAGGAGGAGGACATCTTGAGCCACAAAAACCCCGATCTGTGCTGCATATAACATCAACATGAGCGTATAAAACAGGCGGGGTTTATGATCCACTTGCCAAGCAGAAAACATGGCCAGGGTGGTTACCAGTCCGGCTAACAGCACCAAAGGCATAGAAATGCCGTCTACTGAGACAGCCCAACTTAGTCCCAAAGTGGGCAACCAATCATATTTTTCTACTAATTGAAATCCCGAGTTACTGGGATCGTAATTCTGGGCAAATACGTAACACATTAAAACAAAATCAGCGATCCCTACTCCTATGGCATACCACCGTACCTGCTTACCTTCTTTGGCAGGGATAACGGGGATCAACAACGAAGCCACTAAAGGGAGTAATATGATCGCAGTTAACCAGGGAAATTGTTCTGCTATCATCATCATAAACAAAGATATTAAGTTTCGATGACAACATTATACGTCATTTTGTCAAGATGAGTTTACAAATTTTTAATAACTGAACGATTAGTGATGACTTCTTACAATAAATTGTATAGATTTTTGTGATATACTGACAAACAAATTGAAATGGTTAAGAAGAAAATGAAGGTCAAGTATAATATTTTATCGGTATTTTGAGAATATATTATTGTCATTTGTTTTCAGCTAAATTAAGCCAAAATATCAACATCAATATACTTGATTGCTTAGGCTATGATTGTTATATTTTCATGAATTAATTTGAGTTAGTTTACCTTAAAATATAACAAACTAATTTGTTTTTTATCGGTTAATATTTTCTATGAATCATTTTTTATTACATAGTAGTTGGTTAATTCCCTTTTACGGTTTAATCGGTGCCGTATTAACACTCCCTTGGTCTTTGGGTATTATTAAGCGTACAGGACCTAGGCCAGCAGCTTATTTAAACCTGTTGATGACGGGATTATCTTTTGTTCATGGCACGGTTGCTTTTAGTTTAATTTGGCAGGGAAAAACAGAACAATTATTGTTCAAGTGGCTGAGTGTGGCTGATTTAGATTTATTCTTATCAGTACAGTTATCTCCCGTTAGTTTAGGGGCGTTGGAGTTAATTACTGGCATTAGTTTACTGTCTCAAATTTATGCGTTAGGTTATATGGAAAAAGATTGGTCTTTAGCCCGATTTTTTGGCTTAATGGGAATCTTTGAAGCAGCGTTGGGAGGCATTGCTTTAAGTGACTCTTTATTACTGAGTTACGGACTTTTAGAAATCTTAACCCTATCCACTTACTTATTAGTTGGTTTTTGGTATGCTCAACCGTTAGTGGTCACCGCAGCGAGGGACGCATTCTTAACCAAACGGGTTGGGGATATTATTTTGTTAATGGGGTTAGTGGCCCTATCCAGTTACGGGGAAGGGTTAACCTTTTCCCAGTTGGAAAATTGGGCATTAACGAACCCAGTTCCCCCGTTAACGGCAACTTTACTGGGTTTATCGTTAATTGCTGGTCCTACGGGAAAATGCGCTCAGTTTCCGCTTAATTTATGGTTAGATGAGGCCATGGAAGGACCTAACCCTGCCGGTATTATGCGAAACTCTATTGTCGTGTCGGCGGGTGCTTATGTCTTAATTAAGTTGCAACCGGTGTTTACCTTATCCCCTGTTGCCTCGGATGTGTTGATTGTTTTGGGGGCGGTAACCGCCATTGGTGCGTCTTTGATAGCCATGGCTCAAATTGATATTAAACGGGCTTTATGCCATTCTACCAGTGCTTATTTGGGGTTGGTGTTTATTGCGGTGGGGTTGGGCCATGTCGATATTGCTTTCTTGTTGGTGTTTACTCATGCCATTGCTAAAGCCTTATTATTTATGAGTGCAGGTTCAGCTATTTTGACCACCAGTGACCAAAATATCACAGAAATGGGGGGGTTATGGTCAAGAATGCCCGCTACCACCACCGCTTTCGTGGTTGGCTCTGCTGGGATGGTAGTCCTGCTGCCCATGGGAATGTTTTGGACCTGGGCAAAATGGTTTGATGGCTCTTGGAACGTATCGTTATGGTTATTGGCTATTTTAGTGTTTGTCAATGGCTTATGTGCGTTTAACCTCACCCGTATTTTTCGCTCTGTTTTCTTGGGGACTCCTCAGAAGAAAACCCGTCGGGCCCCAGAAGTTCCCTGGCCGATGGCTTTTCCTATGGTGACGTTAACCATTTTTACGTTAATAGCACCGTTGGCCCCCATTCGTTGGCCGTTATGGTTATCCCAAGTTAGCCCCATTTCAACTAATAGTTCGTTTACTGTTCAATGGGCAATTCCTTTGTTCATATTATCGGGTTTCTTGGGTTGTTTAGTGGGGGTTTTCCGCCCCATTCGTCGCACTTGGGAACGCTTAGCCAACTTTTATTTACGCTTCTTCCAAGATTTATTTGCTTATGACTTTTATTTAGATAAAGTTTATGAGTTTACCGTGGTTGCACTGGTGGCTAATCTTTCTAAAGTTGCTGCTTGGTTTGATCGCTATGTGGTTGATGGAGTGGTTAATTTAGTGAGTTTATTTACCATTTTTAGCGGCAATGCTCTAAAGTATAATGTATCAGGTCAATCACAATTTTATGTACTGACTATTTTGATTAGTATTATTTTATTTTTGTGGTTTATTTTGAGTGGTCAATGGTCATTGATTACTGAATTTTGGTCAAGCTTTTTGACCAAATAATTCCTCTATAATACAAACATTTTGTCTGTTGGTATGAGTCAGATGGTAAGGTGGGCAAACTTTTTTAGTGGACGAATAGTCCAGATAAATGTTTGATTTGCCCACCCTACAAAACTGCCTGTGAATGTAAAGTCTAAAAGACTTTGTTACTATTTCTGTAGGAGAATCAATTTTAATAATGCTTACTACCTTAATTATCATCCCCTTAATAGGGGCAGGTTTAATCGCTTTTTTGCCAGGAAAACAAGAGGCTAGTTTTTATCGTTCTTTGGCTCTTGTTTTGACCACTCTTTTACTAATATTTACCCTGATTATTGGGTTTCAATTTGATATCAGTAATCCTAATATGCAGTTTACTGAGTCTGTTCCTTGGATCGCAGCTATCGGTTTAAACTATCATTTAGGGGTAGATGGCTTATCGTTTCCTTTACTTTTTTTGAATAGTTTATTGACTTTAATTGCTATTTATGCAAGCAGTAAAACCGTCGAGCGATCGCGTTTTTATTATGCACTAATTTTAATTTTAAATAGTGGGGTTTCAGGGGCATTTTTAGCACAAAATTTGTTGTTATTTTTTCTCTTCTATGAGTTAGAAATTATCCCCCTTTATTTCCTCATTGCTATTTGGGGCGGTGGCAAACGAGGGTATGCTGCCATGAAATTCCTGTTATACACTGCTATTTCGGGATTTTTGGTTTTAGCGTCATTTTTGGGCTTAGTATGGCTCTCAGGCGCATCTACGTTCGACTATGACCCTTTACGCTCCCAAATACTACCCCTTTCTACTCAATTATTATTACTCGCCCCTTTACTGGTGGGGTTAGCCATCAAAATTCCCATTTTCCCCTTCCATACCTGGCTTCCTGACGCGCACGTGGAAGCATCTACCCCTGTATCGGTGTTATTAGCAGGAGTCTTGTTAAAATTGGGGACTTATGGACTATTACGCTTTGGGATAGGTTTATTCCTCGATGCTTGGACTTATATGGCCCCTTGGTTAGCCACCCTAGCCGCCATTAGCGCGTTATATGGGGCTTCCTGTGCTATCGTGCAGAAGGATATGAAGAAGGTGGTGGCTTATTCTTCCATTGCTCACATGGCCTACATTTTACTGGCCGCTGCTGCGAGTACCCGTCTCAGCATCACTGCAGCAACGTTTCAAATGGTCAGTCATGGCTTAATTTCTGCTATGTTATTCCTATTGGTTGGGGTGGTGTACAAGAAAACGGGTAGCCGAGATGTGGACTTTTTGCGGGGTTTATTGAACCCTCAACGGGGTTTACCCATCACAGGGAGTTTAATCATTTTAGGGGTGATGGCTAGTGCTGGTATTCCGGGAATGGTGGGCTTTATTGCTGAATTTTTGGTATTTAGGGGCAGTTTTCCTATTTTTCCTGTGCAAACGTTACTCTGTTTAGTGGGGAGTGGTTTGACGGCGGTTTATTTCCTATTGATGGTTAACCGTGTCTTTTTTGGTCGCTTAACCCCCGAATTATCGCAAATACCCAAAGTTTTATGGTCTGAGCGTCTTCCTGCTTTTGTTTTAGCTGTTTTAATTGTCATTTTAGGCATTCAACCCGGTTGGATGGTGCGTTGGAATGAACCCCAAGCCGGCTTATTATTAACGGGCCAGTCTCAACTAGAAACAGTGGGAAACTCCCAAACCGAGAATAGTTAGAACAGTTTTAATATCAATAGATTAATGATGAAAATTAGTGAAATAATCGAAAAATTACATCAACTAACACAGGTTAATGTACAGAATCATTGGTTGGGTATTTCTGAAGCAATAGATATCAACAATATTGAGGTTGATAAGCTAGAATTAATCACTCCTGACAACAAGGGATATTTAACTTGGGCAGCAGGAAATAAAGTTCAATGGTTAGTGCAAAAATTTGTGATTCCTAGGGACTTAAATGGCTATCCATTGCAGGGACTTTCCTTAAGATTATCTCTCGTTTGGTGGGCAGAAATTGCAGAAATTTTTGTTAACGGAAAGTTGGTACAAGAAGGGGACTTATTCGATAGTTTAGCTAGGGTTTTATTAACTAATTCTGCTCAAATAGGACAAGCATTTTGGGTCTATTTACGGTTAGTAAGTCCAGGTCATGATATTGGGGCATTAATGAAATCCCAATTAATTTATGAAAGTAGTTATAATACAATCGATCCTGGATTTGTTGCAGATGAAATTGCTGTTTTATTGAACTATTTTTCCAAATTTGAACCTGAGAAACTCGAATTATTAGAAAAAACTCTTAATCAGATTAATTGGAATAATATTGATGATAGGAGCAATTTTAATGAGCAACTACTCAAGATAAGAACACAATTACAGTCATTCAGTCATGATATCAAACAGCGTCATTTTAATATCGTTGGTCATGCTCATTTAGACATGGCTTGGTTATGGACAGTAGACGAAACCTGGGAAGTAGCAGAACGAACTTTTCGGTCAGTTGTTAACTTACAACAAGAATTTAATCACCTAACATTTTGCCATACAACCCCCGTTCTTTATGAATGGATAGAAAACAATCGTCCTGAGCTTTTTAAGCAGATTCAAGCCTCATATAAAGCAGATACATGGGAAGTTTTAGGAGGGATGTGGGTCGAACCAGAAGTTAATCTAGTCTCAGGAGAATCCATTGTTAGGCAGCTATTGTATGGACAAAAATATATCAAAGAAAAATTTGGAAGCATCACAGAAGTTGCCTGGTTACCTGACAGTTTCGGATTTTGTTTACAGTTACCCCAAATTTTTAAACAAAGTGGCATCAATTATTTTGTTACGGGTAAACTTCATTGGAATAGTACCGTAGAATTTCCTCATGGTGCTTTTTGGTGGCAATCTCTTGATGGCACACAAATATTAACCGTTATGTCTCCCCCCAATGTGGAAGGTGTGATGACCACTAATCCCATTACTATGACCAATTATAGTATTAAATGGGAACAACAAACGGGGTTAAAAGAAATACTATGGATACCAGGGGTTGGTGATCATGGTGGGGGTCCAACCCGTGACATGGTGGAAGTCAGTCAACGCTGGCAACAGTCTCCTTTTTTCCCAAAAATTGATTTTACAACGGCTAAAAGTTATCTCAATAAGGTTAATAATACGGTTAAACAAGGTTTAGCTATTCCTGTATGGGATGATGAACTCTATTTAGATTTACATCGAGGTTGTTATACAACCCATGCTGATCAAAAATACTATAATCGTCGTAGCGAGGAGTTATTATATCAAGCAGAGTTATGGTCATGTCTAGCTGCAATAATTGAAGGTAAAACCATAGAAAATGAAGTTAAAAGTAACATAGAATTAGCGTGGAAAAAAGTGTTATTTAATCAATTCCATGACATCTTGCCAGGAACCGCGATTGCCGATGTTTTTGTACAGGCAAATCAAGACTGGAAGGAGGTTAAAATTATAGGGGAGACGATTCTTGAATCTTCCTTAGAAAAAATTGTCTCTTGTATCAAAATCCCTAGTTTTACTGATGTTGAGGCGAAACCTATTATTGTTTTTAACTCCCTCAACTGGCAACGTTCAGAAGTTATAGAAATTAATAATATTGATAATAATTGTGAAATTTATGATTTAGAAGGTAATCGGTTAATAACTCAAGTTTCTCATGATAATAACTTGTTATTTTTAGCAAAGGATATTCCCTCCATAGGTTATACAATATTTTGGTTATGCCTCAACAATAATAAGATAGAAAAAGAGAAAGTATTGCGTAAAAATGAAACTATTTTAGAGAATAAATATCTGAAAGTAGAAATCAATAATAAAACAGGGAATATAAACAGTATCTATGATAAAACTCACAACATAGAAATTTTAAAAGGAGAAGGAAATCAATTACAAAGCTTTCAAGATCAAGGACAATATTGGGATGCTTGGAATATTGATCCAAATTATCATAATTATCCCTTACCGGATACAGAATTAAAATCCATAGAACCCTTAGAAACTGGACCTATTCAATGGAAAGTAAGAGTGATTAGAAAACTCGGTGATTCAGAATTTACTCAAGATTATATCTTGCAAAAAAATTCAGCAATATTGAAAATTAAAACCCAAGTTAATTGGCAAGAAACCTATGTATTAGTCAAAGCAGCATTCCCCTTTCATCTAACAGCAGATTATAGTAGTTATGAAATTCCCTTTGGAACCATTCAACGGACAAATGTTCCTAAAACCCCCCATGAAAAAGCTAAATGGGAAGTCCCGGCCTTACGATGGGCAGATTTAACGGATAATAGTAACAACTATGGTGTAAGCTTGTTAAATGACTGTAAATATGGCTATGATAGTCAAAGCGATCGCTTGAGACTGACTCTATTAAAAAGTCCTCGATGGCCTGACCCCAATTGTGACATTGGAAATCACCAGTTTACCTATGCTATCTATCCCCACCAAGGCAGTTGGCAAGCAGCAAAAACAGTGCAAAAAGCCCGTGAATTCAATATTCCTTTACAAGTAATTATTGCTCATAATAAAATCAATAATCAAGGAACCTTACCCCCTACTTTTTCAGCCTTAAACATACCATCTGATAACTTAATTGTGTCTGCTTTGAAACCGGCAGAAGATGGAAGTCATAACTATCTGTTACGTTGTTATGAATGCGAAGGCAAAACAGCTACCATGGAAATCAAAAGTGATTTAAACCTAACGTTAGGTCAAGCTGTTAACTTATTAGAAGAAGAAACAAATGATGATAATCAAATAAAACCTTGGAAAATTAGTAGCTTTAAAGTCAGATTTTAAATAACATTTATTTATGTATTTGTTGGAAAGAAATCTTCTAAGAGACTCAAAGATGCCGAAATTATCCCCTCGTCAGATAAAAGTAACTCGTCTTCATCGCATTAGTCATGTATTGGATAAAGCAATACCCATTCCAGGGACAAAAAGTCGAATGGGATTAGATCCAATTTTAGGATTAATACCAGGTGGTGGGGACACCATAGCAGGTATATTATCGGCTTATATTATTTGGGAATCAGCAAGAATGGGGTTAAACCGTAAGGTGATTGGTCAAATGGTAGCTAACGTATTGTTAGATTCATTAGCTGGTTCAGTCCCCGTAGTAGGGGACGTATTTGATATTACTTGGAAAGCCAATGTTAGAAATGTAGAATTACTAGAACATCACTTAAACTACATTCCTGAAAATAAGGAAGTTAATCGACTTTTCTTGATTGGATTAAGTGTAGTTTTAATTCTAATTGTATTAGCATTTATGCTTCTGTCATTGACGATAGTAACGTGGTTATGGAAAAAAATAGTGGTTGGTAACTAAAATTATTGAGGCCAAACAATTTTCAATGAACGTTTTACGAACAAAATTAATTATGAAGATTTTAGTTGCTGTTGACTGTTCCGAATCCACTGAAAAAGTGGTTAATAAAGCCCAAGAAATGGCCAAAGCTTTGTCAGCAAAACTATGGCTGATTCATGTTGCCCAACCGGAACCGGATTTCCTGGGGTACAAGACAGGTCCCCAAACAGAGAGGGACTTTGTAGCCAAAACTTTTCACGCTGAACATTCCCAGATTCAAGAAATGGCCGAAAAATTACGTAATGAAGGCATAGAAACCACCGCATTATTAATTCAAGGTTCTACTGTTGAAACTATCCTGAAAGAGACGAAAAAATTAGAAGCAGACATGATCATCATGGGATCTCATAGCCGTAACCCCATATCTGAACTGTTTTTAGGAAGTGTAAGTAAAGGGGTAATTTCTCAGTCTGACTGTCCTATTTTAATCGTTCCCACCCATTGACTGAAGTTAGAAGTTAGAAGTCAGAAGTTGAAACTTTTAGCAAGTCCAGTTAATCTAATTTAATAGCTTATTTTCCACTTAATTTAACTAAGCCAACGCCTCCGAAATATAAGCCTAACACAGCCCCGGCTAATAACGATTGAGTCAAGGGATCGGTGGAAGGGGTTAACACGGCCCCTAAAATCACCGATCCCAAAACAATAACACGCCATCCTTTTAACATCTGGTTAGAGGAAACAATTCCTAACTGTCCTAAAATTAATTGAATCACAGGAATTTGAAAGGCAATCCCCGTACTAAACATTAATAATAAAACAAATTCAAAATAACGATCGATAGACCAAGATTGATCCACCACATCGGCCCCGTAACGAATAAAAAAGTTTAAAGCAGCCGGAATTAAAGCCCAATAAGAAAAGGCAATTCCTGCAAAAAATAACACACTCGATCCCAACACCACAGGACCGAGTAAACGACGTTCCCGACGGGTTAAACCGGGTACAACAAACTGAATAATTTGATAAAGAATAAAGGGACTCGCCAGCAATAACCCACTATAACCCGCTACCTTGATGGAAACAAAAAAGAACTCCCCCGGGGCCAACTGTAAAAACTTCACCCCTTGGGCCGGAATCTCTAGCCATCGTACTAACGGTTTAACCACAACAAAACAGCCAATCATGGCAATAACCACAGCAATTAACCCGTAAAAAATACGCATCCGCAGTTCTTCGAGATGATCAAACAAAGACATCTCGAGTTCATTAGGAATTTCGTCAAGATAGGTTTCTTTTTCTGTTTCGTTAGCAGGTTTACTGTTAGTTTGGGTCATAACATCTCTGAGGTGGGATTACTCATTACTTATTGTAGGAAAAAATGTTCAACTTCTGGGACTGACATCAGATCAAATTAGCCGAAATCACGCGATCGCGTCCTTGTTCTTTGGCTTTATATAAGGCTGAATCTGCATTTTGTAACAAATCTTTAGGATTTTCTCCATGATGGGGAAAAGCAGCAACCCCCAAAGAAACGGTTATTAATCCTAGGGGTTGATTGCCGTATTGGATGTGTAGATTTTTCACTCCCAAGCGTAATTGTTCAGCCCTTTCGAGGGCATTTTCTAGGGAAGCATGGGGCAAAATAATCGTAAATTCTTCCCCACCAAAACGACAGGCAATATCCGATTGACGAACATTATCTTGTAAAAAGCGACCGATACTTTGCAAAACCACATCTCCTGCATCGTGACCAAAAGTATCGTTAAACTGTTTAAAATGATCTACGTCTAGCATAATAATTCCTAATGATTTATCCTCTCGCATCACTCGGTGTAATTCTCGATCCATCGAAGCATCTAAATAACGACGATTGAACAGTCCGGTTAAGGGATCTCGGAAGCTTTGATATTGGAGGGTTTCTCTCAGTTTTAAATTCGCTAAAGAAATGGCAATTTGTTTTGAAATTGCCTCCGCTAAACGCTTTTGAGGTGGGGTAATTGTTGCTTGAGAATTTGAATGTAAATAAAGCAATCCTAATGTGTCTCCTTGCGCCATCATCGGCACACATAAAGTATTACCTATAGATTCATTTTTTTCAACATGATGACAATATAATTTAGGGTAATCGGTTTTTCCTAAATGAGAGGTTCCTCGTCTTAAACCCTAACACTGTTCAGGATTTATCAGGTCATTGGTATTGAGATTATTTCCCCAACTTGCCACTAATTCCAGTAAATCTCGGGAAGCTTTCATGGTAAACACTGCACCAGAAAAATCAGGAAATATGGGCTTTAATAAGTCAGATAAAGTCGTTTCTGCTTCTGCAACTGATAAACAAGCTTGTAGAAAATCGGTCATTTCTCCTAAGAGAATCATTTCTTGAGTTCGATTTTCTAATTCTTCCACTCGTTCGGCTAATTGTTGGTTAATTTGTTTGATGGATATTTCGGTTTCTTTTTTGAGGGTTATATCAGAAGCAATGGTTAAAATTTGTGTTGATTTTTGTTCAGCATTTCGACTAAAGACTGTCTTTCTGGTTTGAATCCAATGCCAATTATTTTGACTATCTTTTAAACGGCATTCTATTTCTAAATAACTGTCATCTCTTAAGTTCAGACATCTCTCGCGATACTGTTTCATTTTGGCTTGATCTTCAGGATGCACTAAACAGGAAAAAATATCTGCTTTCATTTTTCTAACTTCTTGAATGGTATAACCTAATATTTCTGTAATAAAGCGGTTACAATAGATAGTTTTATTATCAACAATATCATAAATATATAAAAGGTTTGGGGTTAAATCTGCGATCCGTTGGGTAAATTTTTGACTTTCTCTTAAGGAATTTTCAGCGTTTTTTCGTTCTTTAACTTCCCTTTGTAATTGTGTGTTGATTTCTTCTAATTCTGCGGTTCTTTGTTGAACTCTTATTTCTAATTCTTCGTTCAGTCGACGAATGGTTTTTTCTGCTGCTTCTTTTTCTTGAATTTGAGATCCTAACTGATGGTTTAAGGTTTCTAATTCATAGGGAGAACGCAAAGACAAAGCTTTAGGAATAATAGGAATTAAAGCAATAGCTGTGTATATAGAAATCATTGCTGTAAAGCTTTTAATTGCCCCCGATAACCAATAAATCGGTACGTAAAGGGTAATAATTGAAAAAACATGAGTGGTTCCACAAGATAAAATAAACATCCCAAATAAAATAATAATACCGCGAAAAGGTAGGTCTTTTCGTTGACGAATAAAATATAATAAAATGAGAGGAATGGAAAAATACGCAACGGCAATCAAACCATCAGAAATAATATGTAACCATAGTAAAGACGGTTGCCATAAGTAACAGTGTCCATGAGGAATATAAGCATCATGGGACAGGAGACGGGTGAAAAAATTCTGCATTAGCGTTAATTTAAAATGAATAGTTATGAGAAGGGGTAAGCTATCTTTAAGCAAGCAATTTTAAGGATTACAATAGTTGCGAAAAAATATCAAAAAAACACTCGATAATAATAATGAATCGTGAGAGTAAGGACAAGAATTCAGCCAATTGACCCAAGTTTAACTTATTTTTTATTTTATAGTAATTATGAGAGGCGATAAACAGCGTATAATTACTGAAAAGCTTGTAAAACTCCTTGACATAAAATTAATGATGAGGTTACATTAATGATATGTTAGAGGAAAGAACTCATAATATAAAAACTTCAGATGACAGGTTTTTTATTAGTTACTGCTCTCAATAATACCTTAATTGGTGATGATACAGCGTTAATTATCCTTAACGAAGTATTGGACAAAAAACACCGAGACTATGATCTTAAAATTGTTTATTCTACAGGGCGATCGCTAGAACTTTATCAACAACTTAACCACGAAAAACATCTCTTATCTTCTGATGCGTTAATTGCAAAGGAATCTTAGAAAGATTAAATCATTTTGGCTTTATTACTACTTAAATTAACCCCCTGTGATTAGTTACTTAAAAGGCAATCCTATCGAAGTGATTAAAAATACCAATAACCGTGTCATATTGGTATTAGAAGTCAATGAAGTGGGATATGAACTCCAAATCCCGTCAAAATTAGGGCGAGAAATTTCTCAAGAAAAATTAGAAACGATTCAGGTATTTACCCACCTACAAATCAAAGACGATCAACAAATTTTATATGGTTTTTCTACAACAGCAGAACGAGACTTATTCCGTCAACTGATTAGTGTCAGTGGTATTGGCGCACAATCAGCCATTGCCTTAATCGATACACTAGGACTAGAAGAATTAGTTCAAGCCATTGTTACGGCTAACATTAGAATTTTATCTCGAACCCCAGGAATTGGCAAAAAAACCGCCGAAAAGAATTGCCTTAGAATTGAAAACCAAACTATCACAATGGACAAAACGAGTAGGAGTAACTGTCACCTCTTCTTCTGCCATGCCATCCTTAGAAATTTTAGAAGATATTCAGATGACCTTATTCGCCCTAGGTTATACTGACGAAGAGATTAATCAAGCGGTTTCTACCTTAAGTCAAGATAATCTGATGTTAAAAAATACCAACACAGAAGAATGGATTAAAGAAGCGATCGCTTGGTTGAGTCAAGGAACTTAAATTATCTTATTTAATGATGTCGTTATCAAGAATACAACAACTCGAACAATATACCATCAAAAACCCTCAAGAGGTGTTATTAATAACTGTTAACCTTGGAGAAGAAATGGATCAACTGATGATCTTCAAAGGATTTTCCAGTTCTTTAATGCGTCCCACAGAATTTAATCCTGATGTTCCCATGTTGTCAGAAAATGCTGAAATTCTGAGCATCGATCGCCTAAAAAGTCCTTATAACCCAAATGATCCTAGTTACATCGAAAAAGGATTAACTTGGCAACAAATGGAAAGCTTGTGGTAAGTCAAGCAAAAAATTCTTAAACTAAAGCAAATACAACGTCCATATAACAATCACTGAATAATCATGAATCCTGATCACCCCCTCAACGCTTCTGAAAATATCCATCATCACCCTCCCCAAACCCCCAACTCTCCAGGGGAAGAACCCATCGATGCAGAAATCATTGCAGAAACCCCAGCCAACCCCGCTACCGTTGATGAAGCAGAAAATCCCATTAACCTCACTTATTACCCCGTTTTAGAAGAAGAAGGCAACCCAGCAGACAATGACGATCCCCTACCCTTATGGTTAACACAAGGATTAATCGTCTTATCGACCCCTTGGGGACTGGGATCATTATTGTTAATTGTCCTGACTAATTTAACCCTAGTGGGAGTGCAACTGTGGAAACTCCAGCAAACCCCCCAAGAATCTCCCTCAGCGATCCTCAACCAAGTAACCCCTTCTACCAACTTATCTATCCCCAAAAGCCTGAATATCGCCAGAAAAGCCCCTAACAGGGTAATTGTAGACGGACTCAGTACCGTTTCTAATCCATCTCCTTCTCCCCAATCTTCTCAACCCTTAACCCAACCATCTGTTAAAGCTTCGTCCCCCACTCAACAGGTGGTTAACGTCAATCAACCCCTAAGTCTGACTAACGCCATTTTACCCCCCTCTCTACAACCCCAAACCCCAGTCAATCAGGCCTTATCCACAACCCCATTAAAAGTCCCCCAACCCCCAAAAACTCCCCCTGTTCGTTCTTCCATTCCCGTTGCTGAGATTCCTCGACCCCTTCCTTCTTCCATGACCATTCAACCCTCACCCCCTCCTATGAATAATCCGGCCATGTCTGAAGATGAACAAGTTCGTCAAGCCATTCAACAACAGTTAAAAATGGAAGAAAATAATCAAAGTAATCTTCCCCTGGGGTTTAACCATAAAACCCGTTTGGAAATGCAAAATGGACTGAATGAACTTCCCTCAGACTTCTTACCTCAACAAGTCAAACATCTCGAACAACTGCAACAACGAGAAGTGTTAGACTCAAAGAATTCTCCAGGGGTGAATACTAAGTAATGCTTTAAGCTTATTTTTTATGGTTACTGGGAAAAACGTGGGTGATTACTTCACCTTAAAAACGTTGATACACTGTTATTAGAGGCTACAATTAAAAGAAGATTAGGAGAACAAAAATGGGATGGTTAGAAAGAGTGAGTCGGGTGGTTCGGGGTCATCTCAATGACTTAGTTAATGAAGCAGAAGATCCTGAACAATTGTTAAACGAGGCTATCAGCAAGATAGAAGAGGAATTGATTGCCATGCGTCGGGCTTTAGCAGAAGCGATCGCCACTCACAAAAGCGCAGAACGTCAATTATCTCGTTATGAAAAATCAGCCGAAACTTGGTACAAACGGGCAGAGTTAGCGATGGTCAAAGGCAGTGAAGCCTTAGCCAGAGAAGCTTTATTTAAACGTCAATCTTACCAACAACAAGCTGATAGTATTCAAAGGCAACTCATCGAACAAAATGAAATCATTCAAAGGTTGAAAGATGAGTTACGAAAAGTTGAACATAAAGAACGGGAAGCCAAGGCTAAAAAGAGTCTTTATTTAGCCCGACTTCGTTCGGCGATGGCCTCTCAAAAACTCCATGAAGTATTAGGGACTTTCGATCCCCACAGTTCTGAAAGTCTCTTCGACAGAATTGATCAACACATTTTAGAATTAGAAAGCCAATCAGCGATGATGGGTAAAATGCCTGATCCTCTAGAAAGTAAATTTCTTGAGTTAGAAAATAGCAAAAAAGTTGAAACAGAAATGGCTAAATTAAAAGCCAAAAATTCCCAAGCGGAAATTGACGAACTTAGGTCTAAACTTGATCAATTATAAAATGAATCGAACCTCTATTCATGCCCAACCCCCTCTAAACTTCATTCCTCCTAATTTTAATCCCTGGATTTATCGAGGTGTCAAAACTTGTTTACCTTTATGGTTACAATGGCAAACCACGATTCAAGAAATAGAAGGGAAAAATGTTGAAAAATTAGCCGACCTTTATCAACAATTTCAAGAGGGTAATATTCGTTTTTTAATGGCATTCCGTCATCCCAGTGTTAACGATCCCTATTGTATGGGATATTTAGTCTGGAAACTGTTGCCAAAAGTAGCCAAAGAAAAGAAAATTAGTTTAAAAAATCCTCTTCACTCCCACTTTATTTACGATCGCGGTATTCCCTTATGGGCTGGATCTGCGGTGGGTTGGTTATACTCTCAATTAGGGGGGACATCCATACAAAGAAGTAAGTTAGATATTCCTGGGTTACGTTCAGCAAGAGAGTTATTTGTTAATAGTCAATTTCCCATTGCAGCAGCCCCAGAAGGGGCAACCAACGGGCATAATGAACTCATTAGTCCCCTAGAACCCGGCATCTCTCAATTTGGGTTTTGGTGTGCGGAAGATTTACAGAAAGCTAAGCGCAACGAAAAGGTTTTTATTGTTCCCATTGGCATTCAATATTTCTATCTTTCCCCTCCTTGGCCACAGATCGAACAGTTATTAACTCAGTTAGAAAAAGATGCAGGGATTCCCCAGAATAATCATTCTCTAGATACTGACCAATTGTATGAGCGATTGTATCAATTAGGGGAGCATTTTTTAGGGGTGATGGAAAACTTTTATCGACAATTCTATCATCAAACATTACCACAAAAATCAGAGCAAACGTTTCAAGAAAGATTAAAAAATTTACTCAATATTGGTTTAGAAGTCGCAGAAACTTACTTTAATTTACAACCAAAAGGGAACATGATCGATCGCTGTCGTCGTTTAGAACAAGCGGGATGGGACTATATTTATCGAGATGATTTTAAAGAAATGAATAAACTATCATCCGTAGAAAAAGGTTTAGGCGATCGCGTTGCCGAAGAAGCCAGTTTAAGAATGTGGCATATGCGTTTAGTGGAGTCCTTTGTGGCAGTTACAGGCTATTATGTGAAAGATAAACCCACCGCCGAACGATTTGCCGATACGGTGTTATTATTGTGGGATTTTGTGGCGAAAATTAAGGGGGAAAACTCCTTCTTTCGGCCTCAACTGGGTCAACAAAAAGCCTTGATAACTGTGGGTGATCCTATCTCCATTTGCGATCGCTTTGATAGCTATAAAAAGAACCGTCGTCAAGCGGTCAACACTTTAACCCAAGACTTAGAAGATAGTTTAAATAAATTGATAATTCATTCTTGAAGGAAAAAAATCTTCTCATTAATTAACATAACTTAATAAAACAATATTTAAGTGTATTTTAAGATACTCTTTTATTATGACATTCTAGAGGATTTTACGATGAGCAAATTTATGTTCAACTATGCAGAACTACCTTATGGTCAAGGTGGATCTCACCCGGATCATAATCGCTTTAATTGGCGTTGTGAAACTCTTTTAACTAGAAATAGAAATTTAATCGAAGATAAAGTCGTTTTAGACCTTGCCTGTAACACGGGAAGACTATCTTACCCTTGCCTCCGATTAGGTGCTAAGAAAGTGATCGGAGTTGAGGCAAGGCAAGAACTTATTGATCAAGGGAAAGAATATTTGACAGATCAGGATTTGAAAGACAGAATGGAATTTGTGAAGTCAGATGTTTTTAATTATTTAGCTTCTGCTGAAAGTAAATCCTTTGACACAATCTTATGTTTGGGATTTTTATATCATACAGTGAGACAGGTTGAATTTTTTAGACAAGTTAAACGACTTTCTCCAGATAATGTGATTATCGATACAAACGTTGCAACCAATTATATCTGGTATGGTTCAAAAAGCTTTTTAAAGAAACCTCCTATGTTATTAATGATCACTGAAGATCCAAGTAAGACCAGTGATACAACTGATGAAGATGGCGTGGCTTTTTGGCCCACTTGTTCGTTTTTAGAAACAATGTTTGATAGAATCAATTATAATTGTCAGAAGCTTGATTATCAAAAAAATGGTCTTACCGATTGGTCAGGTATGAAGGATTATAAACAAGGGCAAAGAGTTTCTTACGTCGCCTACAGGAAAGGTAAGTGAACAATTTGGTTTTGATCGCACAACTTTTTAGGGCCATTTATCCCTAAGTTGTAAAAATTAGGGATAAATGGTGATGTTCCTGGAACTAGATCGACTTTTACTTTATCAACCAAGAAAATTGATCATTGCAGCGAACACCTGATGGGTAAACGGTAAACTATCGACCACCATGGCCGTACATAACAGCATCAAATAGAGGATAGAAAACTTAAACAGGGATTTAGCCATATCTTTATCAAAGGGATTTTGTTTCAGTAACCAAGTTTTCTTGATAAACATTGCCCCTAACAGTATCGCAATGACCCCATATAACCAACCAGAAGCCCCCACAGGATACACCAGTAACAGGGTACAAGGAATAACCAATAAGGTATACCACCAAATTTGACGAACGGTGGACTCTTCCCCTTCGATCACCGGCATCATAGGAACACTTACCTGGGCATAATCATCTTTGATCATCAAAGCCAAGGCCCAAAAATGGGGGGGAGTCCAGAGGAAAATAATGGCAAACAAGATCCAAGGGGCCCAACTGAGATCCCCTGTTACCGCGGCCCAACCCACCAACGGAGGAATGGAACCAGCAGCCCCACCAATCACGATATTTTGAGGGGTATTGCGCTTCAGGAAATGGGTATACACCAGCATATAGAAGACGATACCGGACATAGCCAATAAGCCACTGAGAAGGTTAATATAAACCAAGAAGAGGCTAAAGGACATTACCGCCAATACCAGCGCAAAAATGAGGGCGTGACTCGATTGAACGCGACCAGAAGGGATGGGACGGGCCCGAGTCCGCAACATTTCATAGTCAATATCTCGGTCATAGATACAGTTCATCACTTGCGCTGAAGCGGCCGCCAGGGTTCCCCCTATTAAAGTAATAAACAGTTTAAAGGAGTCTACTTGACCCTCAGAAGCGATCCACATTGAGGCTGCTGTGGTAATTAATAATAGAGGAATAATCCTCGGTTTGGTTAGTTGATAATAACTTCTAACCACTTGTAAAACGTTCTCGTTACGACGGACAACATCAGTCCCAATCATTAATTCACACCAAATTCTATTAATTGATAAGTTATTGTGCTAAGCACAAGGAAATAGGGAATAAACAACTAGCTTTTGCTTTGGGCGTAGACGTTTCCATCTCGCATTCCCAGGGTTGTCAAGGCCACTAAGGTTGCAAATAAAGCAGCCCCGACAGTATGATGGGTCACCGTTAAGGGTTCTACCTGTAAATGGAGGTAAAAGGTAGCTACCCCTAAGAGGACTTGCACCACGACGATACCACCGGCTACCCAAGCCAGTTTTCTGAGGGTTGGATGGAGTGCTGGGGTTCGCCACGCCATGAACACAACGGTTAAGGTGGCTACAGTAGCAGGAACCACACCAATAATATGACTATTCATAACCGCGCACAGTTGAGAACCCCCAAAGCATTGATGCAGGGCCCAACGGGAACCCACTAACGCCCCTAATAAGCATTGAATATAGACTAAAATAGCTGCGGTTAAGCTTGCCCAGCGTAGTTTGCCGGCAGTGGTGGTGCCTTGGTAGGGGGTTAAACAGAGAGCAATGATCACTAAGCTGGCAAAGAAGAGGAGGGCGGTTCCTAAATGGGCAGTAACAATATCAAACCGCAACATTTGGGTGACGGTTAACCCCCCTAAAATGCCTTGGAAAACAATCAGTCCTAATGCCCCTAAACAAGCCCAGGGTAGCCATTTGGGGAGTTCTTTACGAAACCACCAAGAAAGTCCTACTAAGGCCAGGGTACTTAAACCGATGAGGGAAGCATCTAAGCGATGGAACCATTCTAAGAAGACTTGCAGGTTCATTTGTTGGGTGGGGACTAACTGAC